>Ga0256837_1002482_pt1 | contig 11389 bp, 14 predicted proteins | sample 4562384metaG_FD_185976 | JGI IMG/M metagenome (GOLD analysis project Ga0256837, IMG submission 185976) | Hydrothermal vent microbial communities from Guaymas Basin, Mexico - 4561-384 | ecosystem: Environmental > Aquatic > Marine > Hydrothermal vents | place: Mexico: Guaymas Basin | collected... | reverse complement strand
ATGAATATTCGGATATAATACCTATTAATTTATAACAAGGAATTATTATGCATCCAAGCTTAATAAAAGCTAGAATATTCGCATTTATAGCTTTATTGATTTTAACTGTCTCTTTCACTTTTCCAATGATTGCATTTCATGGAACTTTGAATAAGATTGATGAAGGTAAGATTGATACAATATCCCCTCTTGCCAAGACAGTATGGAACCTATACAACAAAGGTCGATACAAAAGTGTTGCAACGCCTGAGAGTGCACATGACAATTTAGATAAAATGATTGAAAGTGAGTCTGAAATTGGGCCTGCATCACTTCCTATTTGGGCTGTTTCGTTAGAAGCACCAAATTACCCGAAAAAAGCATTCCCACAAGGGATTCCTGTATATTTTCACTTTGATGGATATAGTGGGGAAGTTCATGAAATGGATACGATTAACCACTATGTGGGCATGGATCCTATGTGGAGAGGTGGACATTTTGAACGTGCTATCGGGCCATATGCTCTTTTAGCGCTTTCATTAGGCATAATATTTTTTATGATCTATAATAATAAAATCTGGAGTTATGTTATGTTAATTCCTGTTGCCTTGCCTCTTATTTTTATAGGAGATTACTCTTATTGGCTCTATTGGTTTGGACATAACTTACATGATTGGGGAGCTTTTAAAATTAAACCCTTTATGCCGACAGTTTTTGGAGATGGAAAAATTGCACAATTTACAACACATTCATACCCGACAATAGGTTTTTATATGATACTTCTTATAAGTCTTTTTAGTCTTCTTGCATTTTTTGCAAAACAAAAAGCACTTAAAGAGTTAGAAAACGAAAAAAAATAAGGTTTTTTTAATGTTGCGAATTTTATTGATTGTTACTATTGCAATTATTCTTCCTTTAAGTGCGAATGCACTGCAAGATGCAATAGATAAAGCACCTGCCGGTTCTATTTTAAAGTTGCATGCCGGGGTATATAAAGGTGAAATAACAATCAATAAACCATTGTCTATAATAGGACAGGAAAAAGGTGTTATTATTGATGGTGAGAATAAAGGCACTGTCATTAAAATTCAAAACTCATATGTCACACTGAAAAATCTTACTATTATTAATAGTGGGACTAGACATGAAAAGCTAGATGCTGCTATTGCCATGGCAAAAGATGGTGCAATGGGAAAGATAAAACAGTGTGAAGTAAGCAATTGTATTATCAAAGACTGTCTTTTTGGTATTGATATGCAGATGGTGGATAACTCCATTATAGCAGACAATAACATTACATCAAAAAAGCTTGATTTGGGTTTACGTGGTGATGGATTGCGTTTATGGTATTCAAATAACAATATTATTAAATCAAATTCTTTAATTAAATCAAGAGATATGGTTGTGTGGTATTCGCATGGGAATGTTATAGAGAAGAATTTTGGGAAATATAACAGATATTCTTTACATTTTATGTATGCAGGGAAGAATTACATTAGAAATAATGTTTATGAAAATAATTCTGTAGGAATTTTTTTTATGTATTCTCAGGACTCTATTGCAACGAATAATATTGTAAAAAGTTCTTTAGGTGCAACTGGTATGGGAATAGGACTGAAAGATTGTTCAAATTTTACTTTAAAAAACAATACAGTCATTTATAATGCTCAGGGGATGTATATTGACCGTTCTCCTTTTGAACCAGGAACACATAATTATATAGAGGGTAATAAAATTTTATATAATGCAGAAGCAATTCATTTTCACTCTCTAAGTATTGATAATATTATAAAAGATAATATTGTCATGGGGAATATTGAAGATGTAGTCAATGATTCTAAACGGGATAGAATAGAAGCAAATGAAATAGTAGGAAATTATTGGGATAATTATGTTGGATTTGATAATGATGGAGATGGCATAGGCGATACACCGCATAAAGTTTATAGATATGCGGATCAACTTTGGATTTATAATAATAATGTAAAGTTTTTTTATGGTTCACCTGTAATCTCACTTTTGAACTTTTTAGCAAAACTAGCTCCATTCTCAAAACCACTTTTTCTAATGGAAGATAAAAAACCAAAAATGTATAAAGTACTTTAAAAAAAGGATAATTATGGCAAAAAAAGTAAAAACAGACAGAAGAGAATTTGTTAAATATTCTACTTTAGGTATCTTAGGTCTTGTTTTAGGTGGGGGAATCGTTTTTAGTCCTTATTTAAAAGGCAAAGAAAATAAACTGAGACCACCAGGAGCAGTTCCTGAAAAAGATTTTTTAGCATTATGTATAAAATGTGGACAATGTCTGCAAGTTTGTCCTTTTCACTCTATAAAATTAAATGATATAAATGCAGGACATGGAGAGGGAACTCCTTATATAGATGCAAATATTCGAGCTTGCTATGCTTGTAATGCTGTTCCTTGTGTTTTAGCATGTCCAAGTGGCGCACTCGATCATAAAACAGAAAAAGCAGAAGATATTAAAATGGGAATAGCCGTCTTGGAATTTCCAGATACCTGTTTAGCAATGAGTTCTACTCCTGTACCAAAGGGCTATGATGATAAAATGATAGCTTTTACAAATTCAGTACGAAATGTAACACCTGAAGAGGAAGAGTTGCTGAAAAAATTTAGTGGTTTTGAAGGGAAGGAATGTACATTATGTGCAGATATGTGTCCTATTCCAAACCCATTAAGTGCAATTGCTATGGTTCCTGATGCTAAGGGTGGGCAGAGACCAGAGATATATGATGGATGTATAGGTTGTGGCGCATGTCAAGATGTTTGTCCAACGTCAACACCTTCAATAGTTGTAAAGCCTAGAATGACTTATGAAGAATATTACGGCAACAAGAGCTAAGGAATAAAAATGAAAATAAGTAGCCTAGATAGGAATAAAAAATCTTTTTTGTTTGCCTCGGCGTTAATGCTAGTTACCAGTTTTACTGCATGCGGAAATAAGGAAGATTCAAAGAATAAACAGAGCAGTGAAAGTTCAATCTCTTCTCAATCCGCTCCAAAGATCGAAGTGGTTGCAAATAAAAATGAACATGCTGTTAAGGTTAAAGAAGAGGGTGCCAGTGATGAGGGTAAATCATCCAATAAAAACTCTTTTTATTATGACTATGGTGTTAAAAGTGATTTTGATTTAAAATCACAACCAGCAAATAAAGATGCAGAAGTAAGTGTTCGACCAAGAACTGTACTTGATGCACAGATGCATATTCGCAGTCCCTATGAGCGCATACAGGTCTCTTTGCTCTCTAGGCAGCTCAGCCCGACATTTCGATTGAAATGTTCTGCATGTCATGATGATTATGCAAATGGTGTTCTTGGGCCGTCGTTGCTTGGGCGTAATGTTGATTATATTTATAATAAAATCATTGCATTTAAAACAGGAGAGAGAAAAAATGTTTTTATGAATGATTTAATTCACAATATGAGCGACAAAGAGATACGATCAATTGCAGAAGATATATATAAATTTAATTTACAAATTCAGAAGATAAGGAACAAATAAAATGAAAAATATAATCGCAGGGTTTTTTACACTATTGACATTGGGTTTGATGGCATGGGTGTATTCTAACGGAGGTGCTTATAACGGTGGTGAAGCAGGTAGAATTACTGAAGATATTGGGAATAGAACTGCTGTGACACAAGCTGACACTGCACCACAAGAAAAAAGTGATAGAGAAAAAGAGAATGAAGCGTTGACGGCATTAAGAGATAAAGCCGGAAATATTGGAAGTTTTAAAGTGAGTGATGAGTATAAGAGTAAGTGTTCATCGTGTCATGGTGTTGATGGTAGTGGTATGCAGTATGGTAAGAAACTTATGGGGCCAAAATTATTTGGGCAAAGTTCAGATGAGATCTATAAAAAGCTTGATGATTTTAAAGCTGGTAGAAAAGAGAATGTTGTTATGAGAGGTCTTTTGCTTCATCTTTCTCAAGATGATTTACAAAGATTAGCAGAAGAGATAGGAGAGTTTCCAGCACGTAAAAAGGCGCTAGAAGACTCTAAACAATAGGGTAAAGTAATGGATAAATATAATAGTAGAGAGACTATAAAAAGAACATCGTTTTTATCAACATTTATTACGACGACAAGAGACGGGAAAAAGAAGTTGAGTATCCGTGCAAAGAGATGGTTGGTTGTTATCTCTGTGCATCTTCTCTTTTTTCTCTCTTTTGCTATTGATATTCAAACACTTGAGGGAACGTTAAACGGATCAAGATTTTTGGGGTTTCACCTTATTGATCCTTTTACGACATTAGAGATGTTTATGGCTGAGCATCATCTGCATATCAATATCATAATTGGAGTGAGTACGATTACAATCTTTTATCTTCTTGTTGGTGGTAGAAGTTATTGTGCTTGGGTGTGCCCTTATGGAATTCTTTCTGAAATCGGTGAAAAATGGCATAATACTTTGGTGGCAAAAAAGATCATTAAAGAGAGACACTTTGATCATCGTATTAAATATGCTTTCTGGGCAATATTCTTGATATTATCATTTACGAGTGGGTATTTGGTTTTTGAAACATTTAGTGTTGTCGGAATATTAAGTCGGGCTATTGCGTATGGTTGGAGTCTCTCTTTGGTATGGGTTTTAGTTGTTTTTGCTTTTGAAGTTTTCTTTGCACGTCGAGCATGGTGTTCTTATATATGTCCTATTGGTACTACGTACGGGATGATAGGTAAAGTTTCTGCACTTCGTATAGAGTGGAATGACAATTGTGATCACTGTATGGTATGTAGTGATGTCTGTTTTGAAAATCAGGTGTTAGAGATTACAAAAGCAAAATATGACAAACAAAGAGAAGAAGAGGGTATCACAAGAGAGTATATAACAGGTGCTGACTGTACACTTTGTGGACGTTGTATTGATGTCTGTCATGCAGATGCTCTTAATTTTGATTTTAGACTTAAGAGTTTGGTGTAGTAATGATAAAAGTTACAAATCTTACAAAGAAATTTGGTTCTAATGTTTCACTTGATAATATAAACTGTGAGTTTAAGAAAAATGAATCAATTGCTTTAATGGGTGCTAATGGGGCGGGAAAGACAACACTTGTCCGTTCTATTATGGGGTATTATCATCCAAATAGTGGGGAAGTTCTTATCAATGGATTTAACCCTATCAAGAATCGTTTGGATGTTTTAGACCACATTAGTTTTGTACCGCAACTGCCACCTCCCATTAAGTTGAGTATTCATGAACTTATGGAATACATTGAAGTGAGTGCAAAAGTAGATAAAGAGTTGATAAAACATTATGCCAATGAGATGAAATTAGATATCAATGCGAATATAAATAAATCATTTTTTAAACTCAGTGGTGGAATGAAGCAAAAGTTACTGATTGCTATCTCTTTGGCAAAAAAAAGTAATATTATTATTTATGATGAACCAACGGCTAATCTTGATCCAAAAGCCAGAGATGATTTTTACAGACTTTTAAAACAGAATGAAGAGGACAAAGTTCTTCTTTTTGTTACGCACAGGCTTGAAGAAGTGCGGGATTTAGTAAATCGCCAGATCTATATGGATTTAGGAAAAATTGTATCAGATGAGAGATTTTAGATGAAAAACTTATTATTAATTGCATATTTAGATTTAAAAGAATCAATTCGGGCAAAATGGTTTGTTGTCTATTCGCTTGTTTTTGGTGGATTGATTGCTCTGTTTTTTATAGCAGGTGTTACAGAATCTCAGGTAATGGGTTTTAGTGGACTGAGTCGTCTTTTGTTAATGTATATTCAGATTACGATTGTGATTTTACCTATTTTTATACTTATTACAACAGTGCGATCTATATCGGGTGATAGAGACAGTCATGTTTTAGAGTATATGCTCTCCTTTCCGATATCATTAAAGCAGTACTACTGGGGAAAAGTTATTGGTAGATTTATTACTGTTTTTCTTCCGGTCTTTTTTGCAATGGTTATAGCTGTTGTTTATGGGGCACTCAAAGGTGCAGCGATACCTTGGAGTATTTTCTTTCTTTATACGGGGCTTTTGTTTGCTATGAGTAGTGCTTTTTTAGGTATTGCATTTTTCATCTCTTCTTTTGTAAAATCATCTGAAGTGGCACTTGGTCTTTCTTTTTTCATATGGATATTTTTGCTTGCATTTATTGATATTGCGCTTATATCTTTGATGATGCAGGAGAGAATGAGTTCTGGTTTGATTATATTTATTAGTTTGATAAATCCAATGGAAATTTTTCGTGTTGCGGCAATCTCTTTGTTTGATCCACAACTGACAGTTATGGGGCCTGTTGCCTTTTATATATTAGACTCAATGAGTCAAACAGTTTTTGTTTTAGTTTCTATTGGCTATCCTTTAATGCTAGGTTTAATGTTTGCATTTTTAGGCTATAAAATATTTGAGAAAAAAGATTTGGTATAGGAGTTGTTATGATAAAATTTATTATTGGTTTATTGGTTCTTTCAAGTGTAGTATTTGCACATGAGATTACATATAAAAAAGATGCTGTAGGAGAGATTCGACACTTAAAACTTTACAAATATCCTTCTTGGGTGGCAGAAATAGAGCTTTCAAATGGAAAAAGAATTTTGTTTTCTTCTCCAAAAGGGATGTTTGAGTTTTATCTACATCCGGGTGCTTGGTTTAATGACTTTCATATTACGAGTGAAAAAGATTTTAAAAATCTTTATGTTACTGATTTTAAAACGGCAAAAACAATTAATGCAAAGGGTGCTTTTTTTGTTTATGGAACAGATGTGATTTCACCAGCAGGTGATGATTTGGTTCCTTTTGATTCTTATAAAGCAGCAGAAGACTTTTCAAAAAAACATCACGGAGCGAGAATATTTGGTTTTAGAGAAATAAGCTATGGCCTTATAAAATTTTTAAATGGAGCACAATAATGAATAAGCCTACACCAAGAGATGAAGAGATACCTTTAGACCCAAAAAGATACATCGTAAGTGAAACAGATGCAAAAGGGAAGATTACTTATGTGAATGACTACTTTATGGAAATAAGTGGTTATAGCGAAGATGAACTCATTGGTAAGCCACACTCAATTGTACGTCATCCTGATATGCCAAAGGTTGTATTTAAGCTTCTGTGGGAGACAATACAACAGGGTAAAAATATTAATGCAGTTGTAAAAAATCTTGCAAAAGATGGGCGTTACTATTGGATATTTACTGAATTTGAAATTAGAAAAAATACAGATACAGGTGAGATTATTGGGTATCATGCATCACGAAAAACTATCTCGAAACATGTGATTGAGATTATTGCAGATCTCTATGCCAAACTTTTAGAAATTGAAAAAAAAGAGGGTGTAGAAGCAAGTGAAAAATACCTTATTGCATTTTTAAAAGAGAAGGGTAATGATATGGAGTTTTCCAATATTATGGAAGAGATACATAAGTTTTATTAAAATTATAACGGATAGTGCAGTATGAAAATATTTCTTTTTGGTATAGTGCTGCTTCCGACACTTCTTTTTGCAAATCTCTTGCAAGAGGCTATAGACGCTGCTCCCCCTTATGCTACACTCAAACTGCAAGATGGCGTCTATGAAGGCAATATTCATATAACAAAACCATTAACAATTGAAGGAACAGGTAAGAATGTTCGGCTTAAAGGTGAGGGCAAGGGAAGTGTTGTTCTTATCAGAAGTTCAAATGTTATACTAAAGCATCTGCGTATCACAAACAGTGGTATGGATATGCAAAAAATTGATGCAGCTATATCTATGAAGCAGGTACAAAATTGTGAGATATCTTATTGTCACATAGCAAATGTTTTGTATGGTATTGATATGGATAGAGTTAATGGCTCTGTAATAGCGTATAATTATATTACGACAAAAACAAATACCTTGCCACTTCGAGCCAATGGGCTTAAGCTTTACTACGCACATCACAATGTTATTAAAAACAATACAATTGAAAATGTACGTGATGTGACCTTAAATTATTCACACCATAATCTTTTTGAAGAAAATAGCTTTAGAGGAAATCGCTTTGCAACGCATCTTTCGCTAAGTAATGACAATATTTTTCGTTCCAATCACTATAATTACAATTCTGTCGCTATGATGTTTATGGGTGCGCAAAACACAAAGGTGCTTGGAAATGAGATCCTAAGCTCTAATGGTGCTGCAGGTATTGGTGTAATGATAGGTGCTGTTTCAAATTTTGTTTTTAAAAATAACAGAGTGAGTTTTAACGCTAAAGCACTTTATATACAGGGGCAAGAAAAAGCAAAAGGTATGAAACGATACATTATCGGTAATGAAATCTCCTACAATGGAGAAGCACTGCATTTTCATGCCTCGATTAAAGACAATACAATTACAAACAATAAAATATTTTCAAATATAAATGATGTTGTTAAAGATGCCGGCAAGAATTTCGAGGATTCTAATGTTGTAGAGTACAATTATTGGGATAGATATGAAGGCTTTGATGAAGATGGTGATGGCATAGGAGATAGCCCTTTTAAGGTTTACCAATATGCAGATCAATTGTGGCACTATAACCATAAAGTAAAATTTTTCTATGCAAGCCCGGTAATGACACTGCTCAATTTTCTATCTCACTTAGCACCGTTTATTGAGCCAAATCTTATAATGGAAGATAAAAAACCTATCTTCCTATCGCCTTAACTCTTTTATAAACTTCTTTATAATCGACTATCTCTTGATCTTTTTTGATAGTGTCTTTTGATTTATGAGCTGAAAAGCCATAAGCCATAGGCGTGATATTTTCTGTATCATAGAAGGCCTTACGGGCATCTATCCACTCTCCCGTGTTAACATCTGTAATCCAGATAATTGCTTTATCTTTCCACGGAATCTTTTCTTCATCAAACCATAAAACCATACAACCGATATCGTCAAACATATAGACTTTTCCATTTGTAGGATTGATTACCTGTGTTGTGTTTTTTCTATCACTGACAACCATTGCACAACGTCTACACATATCTCTATCCCAGTGGACTTCGTGAGGTTGTTTGTTGATAGCTTTTTTTTCACATCCTGTAAAGTTTACAAACATAAAGCCTAAGCTTAGCAATAAGAAAAATATTTTCATCGTAGCATCTTTTTTTTTCTTTATTCTATCTTATTATGCTTATAAATCAACTGATTATTGCATAATTTTTGCTTTTAAATCATCTTCGTTGAGTTTTTCACTTGCATATTTGATAACAACAACTTTTTCTGTTTCATTGATAAACCACTCTGCAATATGTTCATGTTCTAGATTATTAAGTTTTTCAAAATCTACTTCATTTTCTGGTATAACAAGATGTGAATAGCGAAGAGGATTTTTCATCTTCACTGCAGTATAGACAAACCATAAAAAACCGATAGTTCCAATTGTTAAACCAAGTGTCTCCCGTGAGCTTACATCGAGATAGAGACCTGCAAAGGTACCACCGATAAATGTAAAGAAGTATGCTGCAGAGTTTGCGATGCCAAGTGCTGCACCTTTTTGGTGTACTTTTGCAAATTTAGAGATCATAGATTGTACAAGAGGTTCCATCATATTGAATGCAACAAAGAAAAAGATTACTGCTGTAATGAAAACCGCACTTGAATCTGTTGTTCCCATTAAAATAAAAGAGAGTGTAAAAAGCGCAATAGATGTCATAAATATCTGTTTAGGGATATTTTTCTTCTCACCAAATATAGCAGCCGGTCCCATTGCAATAAGTCCGGCAACCATTGCAGGTGCATAGACCATCCATAAATCACTTTTTTCCCATCCAAAACCATATTTTGGATCTGTTAAAAAGATAGGAATAATAACAAATGCTGCAGTCATAAGCCCTTTTTGCATTGCGTTAATAATGATCATACCTAAAAGATTTGGATCTTTTAGAATATCTTTTGTACTTGTTTTACCATGATAGATATGTTTAATTTTTGGAGGTGTCGGTACTTTTACAAATAAAATAATAATTGCAAGAACGGCTAAAACAGCAGTAATAAAGAAGATAGCACTAATACCATAATGTGATGCCAAAACAGGTCCAACTGCCATAGCAATAGCAAAACTAAGCGCTATGAACCCACCCATTATAGCCATAGCGTGACCACGGGTTTTTTCTTCTACTAGGTCAGCAATCATTGCTGTAACTACAGAACCGATAGCGCCGGCACCCTGCAAGAAACGACCAATCATAAGTGTATAGATATCAGTAGAGTATGCACAGACAAGTGAACCAACCAAAAAGATTAAAAGACCAAATAAAATAGTCGGTTTACGTCCAATTTTATCACTCATACTTCCAAAAGGAACTTGAAAGATAGCTTGCGTGAGGGCATATCCACCTACAATAACACCAACAAGAAAAGGAGTTGCCCCTTTTAAGTCTAGGGCGTAAACAGAGAGAACAGGTAAAACTAAAAAGAGTCCTAAAAATCTCAAAAATAGAATTGTAGAGAGCGGGAAAACTTTTTTAAACATAGCAAAAGCCTTTTTGAAGTGAATTAGTATATAATTTTGAAATTATAGAGCAACTATTATTTATAATTGATTTGCAAAATACAAAAGTAGTAATTTAAAAGATAATTTAAGGAAGTGGCGTGAAGAAGTTAGTTTTGGCAACATCAAACAAGGGAAAAGTAAGAGAGATAAAAGAGTTGATGCGCAACTATGAAGTAGTTCCTTATACCGATCTGCTAGATGCATTTGAGATAGTAGAAGATGCTGATACTTTTAAAGAAAACGCACTTATTAAAGCCAGAGCAGTTTATGAAGCTCTTGGTGATGAAGAGGCTGTAGTTATTGCAGATGACAGTGGTATTAGTGTAGATGTTTTAGAGGGTGCTCCGGGAATTTACAGTGCACGTTACGGTGGTGAAAATGCGAGTGATAAAGATAATCTTTATAAACTTATAGAAGATATAAAACTAAAAGGTACAGAGCGTTCACCTGCTTACTATACGGCAGCAATAGCAATTGTAACAAAGGATAGGGAACGGGTAGTTCATGGTTGGATGCATGGAACAGCAATTACAGAAGCACGTGGTGAAGGTGGATTTGGATATGATCCAATGTTTATTCCACAAGGCTTTGATAAAACACTCGGAGAGCTTGACGATGCAATTAAAAAAGAGTTATCTCATCGTTCAAAAGCACTCCAGCTGGCTTCAAAAGTATTAAAAGTTTTATAAAAGTTTACGACTGAGTTCGTAAAAAGATACTTCCATTCTTTTTAAAACTAAATGCAGGTGGTCGTTATATCGAGTAATAGTTTTCACGATATCTCCTTTAACATTTTTAATAACATCCATGTTTGGAATACAAAAGCATTTTCTATTCCAACAAGTGAGGAATTAGTGAAAAAAGAGCAGTAAGAAGATACCAAAAATAATTCGATAAACTCCAAAAGCTACAAAAGTGAATT
>Ga0256837_1002480_pt1 | contig 11391 bp, 9 predicted proteins | sample 4562384metaG_FD_185976 | JGI IMG/M metagenome (GOLD analysis project Ga0256837, IMG submission 185976) | Hydrothermal vent microbial communities from Guaymas Basin, Mexico - 4561-384 | ecosystem: Environmental > Aquatic > Marine > Hydrothermal vents | place: Mexico: Guaymas Basin | collected... | reverse complement strand
GCAACATATTAATGGTGATGTGTATCATATGCTTGTTGAGGAGTCTCATATTCCCGAATCAATACTTGTCGCAGGAGAGGCACTGACCAATCTTCATTTAGCAGATACCAATCGCTGTGCTTTGGGTGCGGGTTTTTTAGATTTAGATAGAATTATCAAAGCCCTCTATCTTTTAGGATATAATAATGACACTTGCTTTTGTACCCCTGAGCCATTAGGCCCTGGTGGCGATCCGTATCCAGCAATGTTTGGAAAGAGTAACCCTTTAAAATTAGATGCTTTAGTAGCAGAGAGCATTAGTTACTTTAGAGCGCGTGAACAAGAGCTAATTAGCTAGACCTTAAATCACGTACTTATTTTAAAATAACATATTTAGGAGTTACTAAGCACAATGAAACTAATAAAAAAATCCACTGCGTTGCTTTGTATGCTTCTGTTCTATTTGCCGTTATATGCCGAGGGTAAGGCTGTATTAGATTTGAATTTTGAGACCGATTTGTTATCTCAAAGCGATATTATTGGTGGCACGGTTATTACTATTCAAGCTTTGGATAATGTTATTTTTGATGCAAAAAGAAAAAGTCGTTTTCTTTACTTTAACGGTGTTAGTGATAACCTGGAAATAGAGGCGTCTCAAGAAACAGAAGAGTTATTCGCTAATACATTTACGCTTGAATTTGATTTTATATCATCTAAAACACCTCACGATAAAAATTACCATGACCCTGGCACCCGTAGTATTGAGATATTTTCGGCATTAGACTCTCACGGTAAAAAATGTTTGAGCTTTTATCTAAACCAATACAATCGTTTTACCGTCTATTGGTTTAATTCTGAGGGCAAACGATATCAGCATTTGACAACATGGAATCACGTTGGTAATTATGAATTAGCCAGTATTCAACGTAATAAATGGTACCGCGTTTCTCTGGTCAACAATCCTACACAAAATAAATTTGAAATTTATCTCGATGGAGAAAAACTGGGAGAGATGAAAACGGTAGGAACTTTAAAAAAAGTAAAAAAAGTGCGCTTTGGCGGTAATCTTAAGAGTAACCAAAAATCCATTTTTAGTGGTGGCATTGATAATCTCAGCTTGTTGCCCACTATAGTTCACACTAAAAAAACAGATGCTGTCGCGCGAAAAAGTCGTGGCAACGCCTTCATGATGCGGCAAATAAAGAGATTAAATTACTTCTTCTACCAGAGAGCCCAGAGTGGGCAGAGAATCATCCCAAAATGATTTTAACCCCAGCACGTATTGAAGGTGGAGATGATCTATTTAAGGCGACAAACTTTTCAAAAATAACCAATTGGCTTCCCTATGTGCTCTATCCAAATAGTAAAAAGACGATGTCATTAAAATATGCCCACGACGGAATTACGGGTCTCAATAATATAAATTCTTATCTAACGGCTTTTTTGCGTCAAAAATTGAAGACACCACAGGCCGAGTGGTGCTGGCAGCGTCTACATAAAGACCAAGCTTTGGATAAAAAATGGGATATTCTTTCATTGATTTGGTTTGAGCCAGAAAAAGAGAAGTTGGTAAGCCCAGATCTACCACTTTCAAAATGGTTTAAAAGTGAGGGCTTTGTAGCGTTTCGCTCTGACTGGACAGAAGATGCAATCGCAGGAATATTTATGGCCTATCCAGCCAAAATGGCATCCCATGATCAAACTGACAGGGGGCAATTCACACTCTATGGGTACCAAGGTCGCTGGATTATTGATAATGGCGGTAGAGGAAAACCACAACATGCATGGCGTGACGCGCACAATCTGATAACGGTTGATAATAAAGTCCCTATGCAAAAAGCACGATTGATGAGCAACTTTCATCATGATGCGTTTATGACAAATTTCTGTGCAGCAGACAGTGTAATGACCGTGGCTGAAGCAGATGTAACCCAGTCTTATAAGTATACCTATACATGGGGACATAAAAAGCGTGCAAATGAAGGTAAGCAAGAAAATGCTTTTAAAGATGCTAAACGTAAAATAATTTATATGCGTGAAAAACACGCTCCTGATTATCTTTTGGTATACGACACTATTCAGCAAGATGAAAAAGAACATGCGTATACTCTCAATTTACATACCGATGCTCAAAATGAGGTAGTGATAGAGAATGATAAAGCTGAATTTAGTCAATACCCTCTTAAATCCAAGAAAGAGTTCTCATATCTTTCGTGGCCAGGTGAGAAAGATGCCTCGGGAAACTATTTCTATACGGGCAAGCCTTACAATGGGGACCCTAAATTTGGCTCTGCGGAATATAAGATTAAAATACCCTCTACGGGGAAATATAATTTGTATGGTTTTGCTTGTTCAGGCGAAAAAAAGCCACATGCAATGGACTCGTTTTTTATAAAATTAGGCAAACAAAAAACTGCTTGGGGTTTTTCAAATTACAGTTGGGTAAAAATAAATAAGAAGCCCTATGAACTGCATAAAGGAGAAGAAATTCTAACTGTGTTAGCTAGAGAACCAGAATCAAAAGTAATGAGATTCGCGCTCTATTCAGTTGATGCTGGTATTCCTATTTTTAACAAACCAAATAATCCCAACTTAATTATGATTGATGCTGGCAAGCCCGATGCTATGGTTAATAATTTTGTTGTTGGCATAAAACAGGTGCCAGACCATGCAATAGATCCAGTGGTAGCCGCAAATATGACACTGTGGCAACTTGCCCCACGCACGGGATTCAGTTCAGAAGTTTTTGATGGGCATATTCGTTTGCAAGTAAAAACGACATCGGTTCGTGGACAATTTCTTAACTTTTTCTACCCCAGAAAGCCAGGGATGCAACAGCCCACGCGCACAGAAATTAGTGAAAATACAAGCTTAATTACTTGGGAAGAGTGTCAGGATATTATCTGTTTTAATAAGGCTGAAAAAATAAGTAGCGAAGGGATAGTAAGCGATGCCGATTTAGTTCTTATAAGAAAAAATGGAGATGTTGTTATCTCTTTTGTTATGGTGAACGGTAGTTACCTCAATTTTAACAACCAGCAATTAATTAAACTTGCTGGAGGAAAAGGGGTAGCAGGCTGGGCAGATGACACCCTGAGTGTAAGCGGCAAGAATGTTTTTAACTTTACCTTTAGCTTCCCTGTTGAAAGCAAAGGCTTTTTTAGTGTTTTTGCAGGTAGTAAATCACTCAAAAAGGTGATAGCTGATGGTGAAAAAATTAAAGTAGTAGAAGGTAAAAAAGGTTGGAGTGCGGTATCACCATTCGCTGGTACGAGGGTATTGACGTGGTAAAGGTGATTGTTGAAAAAAAGAGTCAAAAGAAGTTTACCTTAGTTGAGTTACTTGTGGTGATATCAATTATTTCAATCCTAGCAAGTATGCTTCTACCTGCTTTGTCAGAAGCTAAAAATAAAGCAAAGGAGATATCTTGCACAAATTCACTGAAACAGGTAGGGTTGGAGAAGGACGTTACATGAGATATAAGAATAAAAATGGACTTAGAGATATAATTGCAATTCTTACTGATAGAGTGAATACTTAAAGAGAGATTAGATAATGGATATTAAAAACAGACTTACACTTGCAGGCACGGGTCTCTTGGGCATACTTGAGCCAGATCATGAGTTGATGCCGACCGTTGATGGCTTTGATGTGGCTCATGATTTGGGTCGTTGGTGGGATGCCGTTTTGCGTTTGGAAGAGGTAATTGGTTTTACCATTCCTGCCGAGCTCGAGGCAGCATCTCTACGCAATCTTAAACGTTTAACTGAAAACCCGTTTTGTTTACTTATGAGTAGAAAAGACGTTAGTTGGCTCAGTGATGAAGTTAGAAAAAAGGCTCGAATTTTTCCGCATAATTATCGCGAAACCTTTATTGCATACGAAGTCTTAATTCGCAGAAGAAACAGTAGCTGGGCTCGCAAATCAGCCCTTGAGCTGGTTGCGTCAATGGATAGCTGTATGCAAGACGATGGTAGTTTTGATCTTGAGAGATATATCTCATGGGGTAAAACACCGTTGACAGATGATCAATTTTGTCTTGAAATTAAAGACAGTAGCGGTTGGTTTGATTCTACCCAAACCAGTGGGCGTGCCCTTGAGGCGTTAGTGTGGCTTTATGAAGCAACGGGTGATATGCCGTTTTTTAATCTTGCCACTAGAATTGCAGAGCTTCATTATAAAAATTGTATCGCTTTCGATGGAAGTATTCGTGCAGAAATTTTAGATGCAAATCATCGTGGCCATAACCACTCGTATCAAGGCACCTTGCGTGGATTGCTTCTGTATGGTTTGCTTACCGACCAGAAAAAATATGTAGATGCAGTAGCTAATACCTATAGAAATTCCATACGCTATAAATTAGTGCGTGAGTCGGGGTGGACTCCCCATGATTTAGGGCGGTTTACCTGTGTTAATGCTCATGGAGATTATATGGCCGACCCCGCAAGCGCGGGAGATTCTGCTCAGATTGCTTTATGGTTGGCCCTGCGTGTTGGGCATGATGATTTGCTTGATGATGTTGAGCGTATAGTCAGGGCGCGTCTTTTGCCAGCACAGCTAACCCATGACGATATTGCTCAAAATCCAGAGCGTACATTTGCAACAAAAGATATTGGAGCTTGGACTATTAATGATGTGCCCCATGCGGGCAAGCGGTGCCTGCCCGATGTACATGCGGCAGTAACCCATACGTTATGTGATATACAGTCTAATATTGTTACCCAGACAGCCATTGGTCTGCGGGTTAATTTGCATTTTGATTATGAAGATGAAAACATCACTATTAAAAGCACACGAGATAAACAAGCTAAACTGAGTGTTTGTGTTAAGTGCCATACTACTATTATGATTCGTATACCAGCGTGGGCACCAGAAGAAACTCTTGGGATTAGTGTTGATGGCAATACGATCAATCTGCAAAGGGTGGGTGTTTTCGCATTAATCCCAGTAGATATCTTAAAGGTCGGTAGTATGATAGAGCTTCTGTTTGATCTTCCAGAAAAAATAACCACAGAAGAGCTACACTCTGGTACAAGTTACCGTTTTAAGTGGCGTGGCGATGAAATTATAGGAGTTGATCCACAAGATACTCCGATGCACTATTACCAGAAAATGTAATGTTAAATTCAATTTTTTCAGATAATATGATGCTTCAGTGCGAGCAGCCCATTATTGTGTGGGGCATTGATAGACCTAATCAGGCAATAGAGGTGGTTTTATATCCAAAGGGCATAAGTCTTATTGAAGATAATTGTTCGCTATGCTCACATTTTGTTAATCCAGCTTTAGCGGGAAATAGAGCTAAAACAGATGCGGGTGCCGATGGCAAATGGTTTATTACTTTGCCGCCACTACCTGCTGGTCAAATATGTGAGATGAAGGTTGTGGGTAGCAGAGAGATTACGGTTAAAAATATCCTTTTAGGTGATGTTTGGTTGTGTTCTGGTCAATCAAATATGGGTTTTGAACTAAAAGACGTAAATAGTGCAGAAACCGAGATAGCCTCAGCAGACTTTCCAGAAATTCGTTTTTTTAAAGTTACGCCAAATGCATCAATAGAAAAAGAAGTTGAAGTAGGTGGGACATGGGAAATATGTACACCAGAAACCGTTAAAGATTTATCGGCAGTTGGTTATTTTTTTGCGAGAGATATACATATACATCAGAAAAAAGCTATTGGTCTTATTCGTTCATCTTGGGGTGGAACAAGAATTGAAGCATGGATGAGACGAGAGTCACTGTTGGCTTTTGATTTTATGCACAAAGAGATTGAAATATACGAATCCTCACTGCCCGATTTTAGCCGCAGTATAGCGCCAGATCAGTCTTTTGGGGAAGGTAACTCTAACTCTCCCTATATCCTTTTTGATTCTATGATTAAACCACTATTGAATTTTGCTCTAAAAGGTATTCTTTGGTATCAAGGTGAAAACAATGTCGATAATTACCACGAGTACAAAGAGCTATTTGTAATGTTAATTAAGGATTGGCGTAAATGTTGGAATAGAGATACTCTTCCGTTCTATTTTGTGCAACTGGCTAATTTTGTCTCTGGTACAGATACGCCAGAGTTATCACCTTGGGGTGAAATAAGAAAAGCACAAGAGGGGGCGCTTGCTCTTGAGAATACCGCTATGGCGGTTGCGATTGATATTGGTGATCCTCTGGATATTCATCCTGCAAATAAGCAGGATGTAGGTAGGCGCTTAGCACTGATTGCACGGGCAAAAACCTATGGGGAAGATATCGAGTTTTCAGGCCCTATTCTGGATGGTGTAGAGCGTGGCACCAACGAAATCGTAGTTTTGTTTACTCATGCAGCAGGTTTGCACGTGTGCGACAATCAAAAGCTTTCAGGGTTTAAAATACGACGAGACAGAGAGTGGGTAGATATTTCTGGTCACATTGATAATGAACGTGTTATTCTCACGGGGGATTCTTTAGATACTATTGTAGAGCTGAGCTATGGCTATGGCGCATGCCCTCGCTGTAATCTCTACAATAAATCACATTTGCCAGCACGGCCATTTAGCGTTCTTTGTTAGAGGGTTGTATGTATTAACTCAAAACAGTGAAGAGTAGAATTTATAGCAGTATAATAGGTTTTACAATATAGTAATATTTCATTTGTTGTTTATAGGATTTTAAATGCTTGAAAAATTAAAAGAGGATGTTTGCAAGGCTAATTTAGATCTGGTTGTCCATGGTTTAGTTATTATGACTTGGGGTAATGTGTCGGCCATAGATCGAGAAAAAGACTTGATAGTGATAAAACCATCTGGTCTTGATTATAAGAATATGACGGCTGAGGATATGGTTGTTGTAACACTGGATGGTGAGGTTGTTGAGGGTAACTATAAGCCTTCATCTGATTTGCCAACTCATCTTGAACTGTATCGTAATTGGGAAACTATTATCTCAGTTGTACATACTCACAGTAGTAAAGCTTGCTCTTTTGCTCAGGCTATGCGACCTATACCATGTTATGGGACTACCCACGCCGATCATTTTTACGGTCAAATACCACTTACACCAATTTTAAGTAGTGGTGATGTTAATACGAAATATGAACAGGCTACAGGTGAGATAATAGTTAAAACATTTGATGGAATAGACCCCCTTGCAATGCCCGCAGTTTTGGTTGGCAACCATGGCCCCTTTACGTGGGGGCAGTCACCTTCCGAAGCTGTAAAAAACTCGGTGGCGCTTGAAGCTGTAGCCGCTATGGCTATTGATAGTCTTGCACTTAACCCAGCTATTGAACAGATTAATGACTATATTTTGGATAAACATTATTTTCGAAAGCATGGCCCTAATGCTTATTATGGGCAGAGCAATTAGAGCTCTTTAAAATAGGTTGGCCTATATTTGTTGAGAACAGAAGAGGTTCCAAAAAATATACAGTTGTTAAGAAAAAAATCGACTATAATATTTGAATAAAAGGAGTCGAAAATGTCCAGAAAACGTAGTCAACACTTAGTAGAATTTAAGGCTAAAGTAGCCTTGGAAGTTTTGAGTGATCAAAAACATTAAGTGAACTAGCTGAGCAGTATGATATTTCACCATCAGTAATAATTTAGTGGGAATTTCTGCTATACATTTGATGGTTGGAGTGAATTTTGGGCATATTGTTTTCTAAAAACTGTTGGTGATATTTTCGCTTGTTTTTTAAAAAAACGCGAGAAATAAAAAGGACTTCTAAAGCCTAATCTTTCAGCTATCTCTTTAACTATTAAGTCAGTTTTTAGCAAAATTGAAGCTTCAGAGATAATTCTATTATTGAGGTACTGCTTTAGACTAATACCTAGGTCTCGTTTAAAAGATTTTGATAAAGCGTCTCTAGTTGTGTTATTTATAACACAATTTAGGAGTTTGTATAAAAATGAAATTAATAATAAAATCAACGGCGTTACTGAGTACGCTACTCTGTTACTTGTCGGTCTGTAGTGCAAATACATCTCAATGGGGTTAGTGACACTCTGAAACTTAACTTATCTACTGAAACAGAGCAACTCCTAAAAGGCTCTTTTACCTTTGAATTTGATTTTATATCGCCACGATTGCCTAAAGATCATAATTCTCATTATCCGGGGATTAGTGGCATTGAGATATTCTCAGCATTAGATGCTAAAGGCAAAGAGAGTTTTAGTTTTATTCTTAACCAATATAATCGTTTTACAGTTACCTGGTTTAATTCTGAGGGGAAACGACATCAAATTTGGACAACCTGGAATTATCCAAATGATTACGAGCTGGCCAGTATTCAGCGCAATAAATGGTATAAAGTCTCTTTGGTTAATCAAAAAAATAGATTGGAGCTTTATATAGATGGAGAAAAACTTGGAGAGATAAAAACTACGGGAAATCTTAGAGATATTAAGAGTTTCCGCTTTGGTGGCAATCTCAAGGGCAATCGCAAAGCTGTTTTTAGCGGTGGCATTGACAACATCTCTTTAACTTCTCGTATTTTGCATAATAAAGTTAGTGATAGCGTCGCGCGAAAAAAAGTGTGGCAGTGTCTTCACGACTTAGCTAATAAAGATCTTAAACCATTTTTATTGCCAGAGAATCCAGCTTGGGCAGGTCAAACCCCCGCAGATTATCCCTATCATATTTTAGATATGAGTTGGACAGCGCTTCTTATGCTGCGTTGGCATGATGAACTCGATAGCGACCAACGACTTTTAAATTACGCAAAAAAACATGGCGATGCACGGATAATTGGATCGGTAAGAAGATTGCACGCAATGATATGTATAAGCAGTGTAACTTCTCAATGTTCTGGACGGCTGAGGCATTGTTAGAGAGCTATAAAATCACAAAGGATGCAAAATATCTCAGTTGGGGCCGTCGTTGTCTCGATGAGTTATTAACCTACCAGGCTGTCTGGCAGCCAGCATATATGTATGTCGATGTTTTTGGTGTTTCTCGGTTATGAATTGTGATGGCGAGTGGATAGATGCGCGTCAATCGCTCTTTGCCGAGCTCATTATTGAGTATGGAAGGGTGTTAGGTGTTGATGAATATGTCCAGCGCGGTTTAGCAGCTATGCGTGCCTCGTTTGCTATGATGTATTGTCCTGAACTTCCCAAAGCCAAGAAACAATGGGAAGCCACTCATCCCTTTTTGACTCGAATTGATGGTAGAAAATATTAAATCAGATCGTAGCGAAGAGGGTATTCTTTATGAAGTTTTAATAAAGTATGCCTAGATCTTGCGCTACCAATAACCGAATATACTATAGCTAAACAAAAAGTATTTAGTATAGGTGTGAGTGCATTAATTGTTTTTCTGATTTGTTTAGTATATTTTAATTTCTTAGATAATCTGTAAGATATAGTGTTTATATATAATACTATCATCTGGAGAGAGTATGTCTGAAGTTAGAGTTCGTTTTGCACCTAGTCCAACAGGAAATGTTCATATAGGTAATTTGCGTGTAGCTATTTATAATTGGCTGTATGCCCGCAATAAGGGTGGGAAATTTTTAATTAGGGTAGAAGATACCGACCGTGAGCGCAGTACGCCTGAAGCGGTCAAAAACCTGTTTAAAGCCTTGGAATGGGTAGGTTTAGATTGGGACGAAGAGCCTACATATCAAAGCCAAAATAAACAACGCCATTTAGATGTTGCTCAAAAGTTGATTGATGATGGTTTTGCATATCGCAGTGATATGGGCGATGCTAGTCGTGGTGAATGTGTTTTATTTAAAATAAACGAAGATGTCGAATTTACCGATGAGGTATTAGGCACAATGAAAAAATCTGCCGAGGATATGAAAGATTTAGTAATAGTAAAATCTAATGGCGATCCTGTATTTCATTTGGCAAATGTGGTAGATGATATTGATATGGGTATAACCCATGTATTGCGTGGCAATGACCATGTAGAAAATACTTTTAGACATCTTTTGTTATACCAAGCGTTGGATAAAAAACCGCCAGTTTTTGCCCATTTGCCTATGATAGTCAATGGTAAAGGGGCGCCGTATAGCAAACGTGATGGTGATGCCTATGTTGGTGATTTTAAAACTAAGGGGTATTTGCCAGAGGTTTTATTTAACTTTTTAGTTTTATGTGGCTGGAACCCCGGTGATGATCGTGAAATTTTAAGCATTGATGAAATGGTCAACTTGTTTGATACCAAACGAGTACAAAAAAAAGCAGCTCAGTTTAATATGGAAAAGCTAGAGTGGATGAATAATCAATATTTTCAGAAAAAATCAACAGACGAAGTTATGCAAATTTTAGAGCCTTTTTATAAAGATGCCAATTTAGAATTGCGTCAGTTTGATAAAGTTTGGGAAAACTTCTTTTGGCAAAATTATAAAGAACGCGCTAAGACAATACCGCAATTAATAGAGTCTAGTCGTTATTTGTTTGAAGATTTTAACGAGTATGATGCCAAAGGATGGCGTAAATTTATGGCTAAAGAAGGTGTTGCAGAGCTTTTGCAAGATTGTATTGATGTTATTAATAGTGTTGAGTTTGATGCACAACTGTTAGATAAAGCTCTTAATGATTTAGCTGTAGCTAAAGATATTAAATACGGTAAAGTTGCCCAACCTATTAGGGTGGCTATTAGCGGTGGTCCAGCTTCGCCAGGTTTGGGTGAAACCATAGTCTTGGTTGGTAAATCTCGTACAATAGAGCGCATTAATAAAGCCATTTCAAAACTAAATCAAAATTAATAGTTATGAATATTTATTTTCGTTTATTACGTTATGCAAAGCCTCATATTCCACTTTTAATAGTTGGCGTTATTGTGTCTTCAATTGTAGGTGGTTTAAATGGTTATTATGCAAAAATATTAAACGAGTATTTAACTAATTTAATTGAAACGCCAGATAAAGATGCATTATTATTTGTTACTTTGATTTTTGTTGGATGTTCGATTGGCAGTGCATTTTTTAGATATATTGCCGATTATATTTTTTATCATATTGCAGCAAGATTAATTCAAACATTACGCAATGAGTTTTATACGCGTATTTTATGTTTGCCGATTGATTTTTATGAGGAATTTAACACTGGCGAAATCATATCCCGTTTGAGTAATGATATAGCTTCTATGCAGGCAGCCGTTACAACATTGGCTAGAGATGCTACTAAAAATTTTGTAACGGTTATATTTTTGCTTGGGTATATGATTATGTTAAGCCCTTTTTGGACGGCTATGATTTTTATTTGTACGCCAATTGTAATCTTGCCTATGCGTTTAATTGGCAAACGTATTAAGAGGTATTCGCATACGATTTTAAAACGTTCTGCAGATCAAACCGTTGTGGCTGAAGAAACTTGTGTTGGACATAGGGTTGTAAAGGGTTTTCAGTTAGAACAATCATTATCTAACCGTTATAAAAATATAACGGAAGAACAATACAAAGCCACTATGAAAAGTGTTAAGTATTCA
>Ga0256837_1002479_pt1 | contig 11396 bp, 10 predicted proteins | sample 4562384metaG_FD_185976 | JGI IMG/M metagenome (GOLD analysis project Ga0256837, IMG submission 185976) | Hydrothermal vent microbial communities from Guaymas Basin, Mexico - 4561-384 | ecosystem: Environmental > Aquatic > Marine > Hydrothermal vents | place: Mexico: Guaymas Basin | collected... | reverse complement strand
ATTTGAGTATATAGAGTTTTATTATAATAGGGTTAGAAGTCATAGTTATTTAGGTAATTTATCACCTTGTTGATTTGAAGAGATTAATGATGTGCTACAAATTGAAATAGCTGCTTAGAATTATTTAAAAAATGTATGAATTTAAGTTACCACTCCAGTTTTAGGGGGGGGTACATTATTAATGTATATTAATAATGGGTTTTAAGGATTAGTTCACTATAATTGGAATGAATAAATAGTTGTAAGTTTCCGCTTCGCCGTTAGCTACACAATGAGACATCTCTGTAAAGGTAAATATTAAAATGATACAAATAGATAAAGATCAATTACCAAATATGAGAGAAGATGGTTCAGTCAAGAATACTGGAAAATATACTATTGCAGAATATGAACATAGGGGCTTGAGACTAGAGGACTTAGCAGAAAGAATTGCAAGTCAACTAGATTCTCACTTTATTTTATATGACTATAAAGGGAATATATATACTGATAATGATGATGTAATACAAATTCTAAAAGATGAATATCCATCAGGGGACTATCCAGCATATGGTAATCCAACTGAAGGTTTTGGTCATGATAACATGAATATAGAGTGGGATAGTTTACTTCAACTTCAAGAAAACAAAAACTATATATGGATTGATTATCACTATATACCAAAATGGTATTATATTTATAGAAAACTAGCAATACAACTTAATCAAATTGATACAATATTTTCAAATAAAGAAGAAGGAAAACAATTATACGATAAATGTTTTAGTAGCCAAGATTTTAGAGACAATAATGAATGGATTGAAAAATTCGATTCTGAATGGGATGTTCAAAGTTTAGATCCAATACACATATTTGCTAGTTTAAATAATAATAACCTAGGTTACGAGAAGAAACTTAAAAGAATAAATATACTATTTAAGATTTTAAATGATAATTTCAAAGAAGATTATAAAAATATAAACTTTAGTGGTTGTCCTGCACCAAATACAACTAAAATAATAGGTGCTAGAGATAATGAATTGCAAAAAAAAGTTTGGAGCTACTTTAAAGATGTACTAACTAAATCTCAAAATGCCAATATCAAATTTTCTGAAATACAAGAATGGTATGGTGTAGAAATTAGTGCTTTTACAATATTTTTATTTTGGATTGATGCTAGAAATTTCTTACCACTTGATAAGAATACGGAAGCTCTTTTAGATAGTTCAAAAAGAGGTTTTAACTTTCCAAATACATATGAAAATTATAAAAATCTACTAATTAAAAAAAATACCAATTTGTATATATTATTATCAATAGTATCTTATGATAGAAAAAAACAAGATTCATTAAACGAAGAAGATAAATATAAAATATATAATTATTTAGAAAACATAGCAACATATGATAATGGTGATGTTATACCAGCACCAAAACTTACAGTGTCTATTATTGATAATCAACCTAATTTAAAAGCTACATATATTGCACCGTCAAATAATTTTAGACTAATTGCTCTCAAACCTCTAATTGGATGTGATAAAAGATACTTAAAAACATTAAAAGAAAATGAATATTATATTTTTGATAAAGCATATAAAATTTATAATGATACTATTGAAGTTGATACAGATAAAGATATCTCTTTATTTAATTCAAAAGATATTAAGATTAATATAAGTGCTATCGTAGGAAAGAATGGTACAGGTAAAAGTACAATCGTAGAATTGTTATTTGCTTTAATTCACAATATCTCTTTAGAAAAAGAGATTCTAAAAGATAGTGAAAAAATAAAAGATTTAAATGTTGAACTAATTTATGAAAATAATTATTTATATAAAATTATTTTACAAGATAGTGTATTTAAATGTTATGTATATAAACAAGATAATAATCTTGGTGAATCTACAGATGGAACTATTACAGGGTACAAATACAACAGAAAAGATAATATATATAAACAAGCACATGAGCATACACAATTTTTCAAGATAGAAGAATTATTTTACACGATAGCAGTAAACTATTCCCAACATGCTTTAAATAGTATTAACACGGGGAAATGGATACATAGTTTATTTCATAAAAATGATGCATATCAAACTCCAATGGTTATTGAACCATATCGTAAAAATGGTAATATAGATATTAATAAGCAGGAATCCTTAATAAAACAAAGACTACTAGCTAATTTATTACTTTTAGAAGATAAAGATGATGTAAAAAACAGCCCTCGCCAATTAACAGAATTCTATAAGGCTATTAATCTAAAAATCACATTCGATGAAACTACTTTTATAAATAAATATTTAGAGATAAGAGCTAAGTATTTAGATGATATTAGTGGTGAAACTAAGTCAATTTTTTATTCTATATTTAATATAGATATTACAAGCATAATACATCCTATGAAAGAGCATATTGAAGATTATATTTTTATCAAACTTATAAAAATTTCTTTTACATATTCTCATTACAAAGGAGAATTTAATATGAATGAAAGAAAATTTATAAAACCTGAGATATATTTCAATAATTTAAAGGAAGATAATAGTCACATTACTTACAAATTAAAGCAAGTTGTAAATTTTCTAAAATATGAAGATTTACAATATAAGAGTGGAGATATACTTGATATAGAGACTTGTTCAAATAAAATTGAAAAAATAAAACAACAGAATAATGATGACATTATAAATAGGTATTTACCACCATCTTTATTTAATATTGATATTATTTTAGAGAACAATATCAGTTTTAATACTTTAAGTTCTGGTGAAAAACAAAAAATATATTCTGTAAATTCAATTTTATACCATCTAAATAATATAAATTCAGTAGAAAATTCTTTAATCCAATATAAAAATATAAATATTGTTTTAGATGAGATTGAACTTTATTTTCATCCTGAATTACAAAGGAGCTATTTAAGTCATCTTCACAATACAATATTTAAAACTAATTCAAATAATATTTTAGGACTTAATATACTTTTTGTAACTCATTCTCCATTTATACTTTCAGACATACCCGATACTAAAATACTATTTTTAGAAAAGGATAGTAAAGATATACAATCGAAAACTATTGCTTCTAAGAAAAAAATTAAAACATTCGGAGCAAATATACATGAACTTCTTATAAATGGTTTTTTCATGGACAACTCAGTAGGAGAATATGCATTAAAGGAAATTAAAAATATAGTTAATTTTCATTATGAAGTTATGAACTTAAAAGATGAAAGTTTAGAAGAAAAAGAAAATCAATATAATAATTTAAAAGACAAGTTCTATTTTATACAAGAACATATTGGGGAAGACTATATATCTGGAATAATTAAAAATCATCTAATAGATATAGAAAAAAGATTAAATAGTGATAGTTTTAAATCCAAAAGAATAGAAGCATTAAAAAAAGAACTTAACTTTTTAGAGAGAACTGTTAATGATTAAAATAAATTACCCTCAAAATAGGATTGATTTTCACCGAAAGTATATTAAAGAACTAAATATTACTGATGAAATGAGAAATAATTTTTTTAAACTTATGAATAACACAAGTCTTAAAAGGCTTAACATCAATTATTTAGATTATCTATTGCTAGCATCATTTGATGACTTACTAAAAATAGCCTATTCAAATAGTCTATCAGATAGAGAATTGAAAGTTTTAAAATTATTTTTCAACTATGATTCTAAATCAAAAAATAAGTTTCAACCCAAAATAAAATCTTTTTTTGAAAAAGAATTAAAAATTAAAACTTGTTATTTTTGTAATATTGATTTTGTTAATTCGTTTAATGATCGAGATGATTATCATGATTTTTTAGACTTTATTACAAGAGCAAAAAGAGAAGATATATTAAAAATAAAAGGTATTGGTGATAAGAAAGCAGATAAAATTATTGCAGAGAGAAATGATATAAACAACTCCCAAATAATCCAATTCTTGATATCAAATAATAGTTCTATAAATCTAGAAGATAAATATAACCATTTTACATTAGACCATGTTTTAGATAAAGGAAGTCATCCATTAGTCGCTTTATCATTATATAATTTTGTACCATCTTGCTATTCTTGTAATTCTAAGTTTAAAGGTTCTAAACAATTCATAGATAATAATTCAATGGGATATTTAAGCCCAACATCCAATAATTTTTCTTTTAACGATGATGTGAAATTTAAATTGTATTTTCACAACAATAAAGATATGTCGACAATAGAAAATACAAATGATTATATTTTAGATTTTTATTATTCAAAGAATCAAAATGAGTATGAAAAATATATTAATATATTTAAATTAAAGGGTAGATATATTTTTCATAAAGATGAAATTATTAATTTAATAGACAACAAAAAACGATATAGTCAAAGTCGATTAGATGAAATATCAGATATAGTAAATATTTCATCAGAACAAGTAAAAAAAGATATATTTGGGAAAGAGTTATTTGAAGGAAATATTGAAGATGTAAGTATGACTAAATTCAAAAAAGACATTGCTAAAGATATAAACTTGATTAGTTGAAATAGCTAACAAAACCTTGGAATTAATAAATTTTCTAACGAAACTTTACAGTTTAAGTCAACCGTTATATCTAAAAATTAACTTGAAAGGTAATATATGATTGTATTAAAAAAAGATTTTGTTAATGAAAATGAAAAATCATATTGCAAAGGAAGAAGGCTGTCTTCTGGTAAAGCATATTATTTACAAAAAAATAATGGAGATATAGTTTATGGAGGTAAACAATGTGCGGAAGAATATTCAAATACTAATTTAAGTCAAATTCCCGATTTAACTAAATCATTAATTGCTAGACATGATGGGACAACAACTGCTGGCGGAAATACTGGCATAAATGGTACTCAAAATGATATGAGTAAATCTAAAGCAATATCCTATATTTTGTTGAGAGAAGAAAAATTATCAAAGTTTAAATATGTAAATAAATCATTATCATATACGATTCTAAATGAATATTATCAAAACTACAAAAAAAATAATGACCTATTATATGGTGAAATAAAACATATTTTAAATATTGAAAAAAAGTCAGCAAAAAATACAAAGAACAAGATGTCATTGCAAAATCTTTCTACATGCTATGCTTATCAATATATTCTTGAAAGAACACTTGATTATTTAGAGCAAAAAAACAATCAAGATGGAATAAAATATATCAAGGGAATGATTCATGGACTACAGGATTATTGTAGTTTGACAAATAATCAAATTAATGGATTATCAAAATGGTTACAATTTTTACCAGAAGAATTAAAAAAAGCAAAACTAAAAGAATTTAATATTTAAAAATAAATATAACAAGTTATAGGAGATAATTATAATGGAAGAATTACAAATAGCTATTCATTTACCAAGTTGTGAAGATAATAAATTTAGTGGTAAAGATTTTATAGATGCTTTAACGCAAAAAATTCAAGATTTTAATTTAAAGTTTTACTTTGAATCAAATCCTTCAGATGCATATTATCCATATGGATATACAAAATTATTCAGTATGAATTTAGAACAAACTGAAAGAGAGAAAATTATTTTAATTATTGAAGATACTTTCAGAGCTTTAGTAAAAAACAATAAAGCTACAAATTAAAAAAAAGGACTTAAAAATGAAACAATTATGTTTATGTAAAAATGACAATAGTGAAACTTATCATTTATATGACTGTATTAAAAGGATAGATAGCTGTAATTTTACAACAAATAAACAATCAAAATGCAATCATATTGAAAGGAATAATCCCTCATGCATTTCAACTTGTCAAGATGAAAAAAACATGAGACTTAAAATTGCAGAATTAGCAAATCAAGGTAAGCAAATTTGTGGTATTTGTGTATCAACCTTATATAAAAATCAGATATAACAAGGACTTGGAGAGAAATAAGTAGCCTAGCAGCGACTTATTTCTCAAGACAGCCGTTATATAAGAAAGGAATTATATGCCGAAAATTTTTACGTTTAAAGAAGTAATAGAACAATCAAAAAGCTATAAAAAACGACATTTACTTTTAGGTAATGGATTTAGTATAGCTTTTAAATATGATATTTTCACCTATAATTCATTGTTAGATGAAACAGACTTCTCTCAGATACCTGAAGTTTTAGAAGTATTTAAAAAATTAAATGTAATTGATTTTGAAGCTGTTATTAAATCTTTAGAACAAAGTTCATTGATAGTTTCTATTTACAGTAATGATAAACTATTGGAAGTTAAACTTAATCAACACTCAAATGAGTTAAAAACAGCACTAGTAGATACACTAGCTAGTAAACATCCTGAAGCACCTTATCAAATTAAAGAAAAGCAATATGAAAATGTAAGGTTCTTTTTATCACACTTTATTGGTAATGAAAAAGAAGGAAGTATTTATACCCTTAATTATGATTTACTACTTTATTGGGCAATCATGCATGAAGAAGATACTATGGGAATAAAACATATCGAACTTAAAAAGGGCGATGGTTTTGGAAAAGAAGAAGGTAATGTAAATGCTGATTACGTTGTGTGGCATGGTGAAACGAGTGCTCATTCTTCCCAAAGAATACATTACCTACATGGCGCATTGCATTTATTTGATTCAGGGAAAGAACTAAAAAAATTTACATGGATAAATACGGGCCGTAAACTTATTGAACAAGCTCGAGAAGCAATGGATAAAAACATGTACCCTCTTTTTGTTGCTGAAGGGACAAGTGAACAAAAGCTTACGAAAATAAAACACAATGCATTTTTATATCATTCGTATAAAAGTTTTTTTGGAATGATGAATCAAGTAAAAAATTGTTTATTTATTTACGGGCATTCATTGGCATTAAATGATATGCATATCCTTCATAAGATAGCCATTGGAAAAGTACCTCAAGTTTTTATTAGTATCTATGGGGATATCACATCTACAGAAAATCGACAAATTATAGTGACTGCAAATAGTCTAATTGAAGAACGTACAAAGTATCATGATAAAAAGTATCCTTTATTAATTATATATTATGATGCATCTACTGCAAATGTATGGTAAAAATTATGCTAAATAAAAATGAATTGGATATAATTCGTTTAATGAAAATTAGGAGAATTTTAAGTAAATGATACAGTACATAAAAGGAAATCTTTTTACATCCAATGCTAAAGTAATAGTTAATACTGTTAATACTGTTGGTGTTATGGGGAAAGGTATTGCTGCCGATTTTAAAAAATATTATCCTGATATGTTTGAAGAGTATAAAGTACTCTGTGATAATGGGACATTTGATATTGGAAACTTATTCTTATATAAAACACCAAATAAATGGGTACTAAACTTTCCTACTAAAAAGCATTGGAGAGGTAAATCAACCCTAGAATATATAGAAAAGGGGTTAGAACAATTAGTAAGAGATTCAACGAAACTACAAATCACAGATATTGCAATGCCTAAATTGGGATGTGGAAATGGTGGTTTAAAATGGGAATCTCAAGTTAAACCATTAGTTGAAAAATATTTAAAAAAAGCTCCAATTAATGTTTCTATATATGATTTTGATAAAGATATTACACCTGAATACTTAAAGCCCAAAGACATTGAAGAATGGCTTATGTCAAATCCTGAAAACTTAACTTTTAAATTATTTTTTGAAGATTTAAAGTCTATTTATAAAGTAGATAGCTTATTTAGTGAAAAAGCTATTTTAGCGAAACAAGAATATGAAATAAATTATCATTCAAAAGAAAATGTTTTTGAATTATCAAGAAAGGATTTACAAATTATTCTATCCAAAGACGATATTAAAACAATATTTTCCACACTAAAAAATCAAGGTAAACTATGTCTCAACGATTTATATAGTACATTATTTATTTACGGGGATATCATCCTTGATTTCTTTCTTGAATTACCTTATATTGTGAAGAACGAAGATAAAATTGTATTAAACTATACAAAAAAATCTGATGAGCTTGAGGTCTTAGAATTTGATGATTGATAAATTAGAATTTTTAAAGAATTTCCAAACTCAGTTAAGTAGTAATACTCCTGGAGCACAAAACTGGTGGGCGAAATATTTATTTCATTTTACAGATATAACTAATGCCTTATTAATATTGGAATCAGGCTCAATTTATTCAAGAGAAAAAGCAATAGAACTTGGATTAATGAAAAATGACAATGCAAATGACAGTGTTATTGCACAGACATCTACACTACATAAACAATATGCAAGATTATATTTCGGACCATCTACACCTACTCAATACTCAAATGAAGGTATTAGACCAAAGGATTGTGTTGGCGAAAATGCACATTGTCCAATTCCTGTAATGTTTGTATTTGACTTTATAAAAATTTTTATGCTTGATAACATTAATTTTACTGATGGTAATTTAGCTACTAGTCCAAATATTTATGATGATGTAAAAAATTTAGAAAAACTTAACTTTAATCTAATTTATCACAGAACATGGTTTGAACCAGAGAATAGGCAAGCGATAGTAAATGCAAGACATTCAGAAATCTTAGTTAAAGACAACCTGCCACTCGAACATAATCTTAGTGTTTTAGTAGTTCGTTCAGAAGCCGAAAAAGAAACTCTTTTATATCAAATAAGTGAGACTCTAAAACAAGTTTATCAAAAGAAAATTTTCATTCAACCACAAACAGGTATTTTTATTAATGAATGGTTCTACATAAATAATGTTGCAATAATTAATAATAATATACATATTAAATGGCATTATTGTTCAAGAACTTCTTGCAGTACTAAGTTTAAATTACAAATAATAGTCAAAAAAATAGATGATAATACAACAAAGTCACTAACAAAAATCGATTGGTATCCTACTAAAGATATGAATATTGCTTTACCTGAAAACTTTCAAAATCAGAATATTGAAGTCTTAATTATAATAGATGAGAGAAATACTTATATGAACTCTTTTGACTCAGTATAGTTTGTAAATACATAACAAAACCTTGGATACAAACCAACAAAGGTACTAAAGCGGACATAAAATTTTTATTTTCTAGTTTTCAATCCATGTTTTAAAAGCCAATTATATAAATTAGCTTCTGTGGTATCATATCTATTAGCAATAAATTTCTGAGTTGATCCATTAGCTAATAATGCTTCTATCTAAGGTGGAATGGTAACTTAAATTCATACATATTACTTTCTTTGGATTTATTGTAGTAGAGTTTAGTGGAATGTAGCAAGGTTTGTTGGAAATTACAATCATAATAAAAACTCATTGTTTTTTATAATTTAAATTTGATGAAATCTTTTGTAATTATAAGGATTAATATAATCCCAAGATATATATAGATTATTTTCTAATTGTTTTAAGTGTTTATTCATATTTTATACTATTTAGTTTTTGTAACAAAAATAATATAATGGAGAAATTTTTTAGATTAAAAACTATTTTATAGTTAGATGATGATAGTATGTATAAATATAATTTATTTTGCTATTTTTAATAGTAAATTTTAATTATTTTAATAAAGGATAATATCCTATTATCCTCTATTCAAAAATAAAAAATTATTCCAAAAACTGCAAGTTCCTCCTAGGATGTTTATTCGCTATTATTTTCTTCTGATGTTTTAGGTTTACCTGTGTATATATCTGTGTTGTAGCTATAGAAGCATGTCCTAGCAAGTGTTGGATATATCTTATATCTACCCCTTCTTCTAATAGCATTGTGGCAAATGTATGTCTAAACATGTGGGGTGTTATATGTTTTTCTAGTCCTGCTTTTTTTTGATATTTTTTTACCATAAATCTTATAGATTGTTCTGATATATGTTGCCCAAGTCTATTGATAAAAAGGAACTCTTTTTTATCTTCACTATGATTAAAAAGTTTTAAATACTCCTTTAAAATAGTTTTTATTTCACTATCACAAATATGTATGCTTCTTTCTTTATCTCCCTTACCAATCACTTTGATGATATATGATTTCATATCAATATCTAGCAGTTTAAGATTACTAATCTCTGAGACCCTCATACCAGTTGCAAATAAAAGTTCTAGTATCAATATATCTCTAACTATTGCTTTATATGAGTATTTACCTATGTCTATAGTATTCTTAGCTTTGTAAATATAAACTAGTAGTTTCTTTATCTCTCTCATATTGAGAGTTTGTGGAAGTCTTTTTGGCTCTTTGATTGAAACTCTTATCTTTCTAAAAGGATTTACAACTATTTGTTCATCAAACTCTAGGTAATTGAAAAATGCTTTGAGTGTAGCAAGTTTTCTTTTGATAGTTTTTTCTTTAAAAGAGCATTCAAATAGATGCTTAATATAGAATTTTAAGATATTTTTATCTACTTCTTGTATAGATAAATTTTCTATATTTTCATGCGATAAGAACTGTTTTAGATCGATTTTATATGCTTTTAATGTTTTTAAACTTAAGTTCTTTTCATATTCACAATGAAATATGAACTCATCTATAGATTGTTGGATTTTACTCATTAATTGTCCTGCTAGTTTGTAACCTAAAGGTTCAAATTAGTATTAGCAGGTTTGGGTGTATAAAGTCAATTATAAATATAATTTTTCTTTAGCACTCAAGTAGTTAGTTTACTATCCATCATTAAAAAGCTTTTACTAAAATCAATAAATATTTTTTATTTGCTTCTAGAAAATAAAATATAAGCTGTAATTAAAAATGAACGTGAAGATAGCCTAGAAAACCAAATAACATTTCAAGAATCTTTATTTTTATAATGATATAACAAGACTAAATAAGACACGATGAAGATTAGTTTGAATTATAGTTTGTAGCTTCTCTTATCTCTTCCTTAATAGCAATTTTACTAAAGTCTGTAGAAGCTAAATTACCAAATCATGTTACGATAATCTAAATTTTAGAATTTACAAAAAGTAACAAATAAAGAAAGTGCTAAAATTCAATTATGAAAAAGTTACAAGAAATATACATAAACTTCACAATAAGTTCATTTGAGAAAATAGAGATGACAAAGCTTTCAAAAATAACAGGAATGAGCCATGATATATTTACAAAAGGTCTTCTATTAAACAATAATTTTGATAATAGACCTCTCCTAAAACAATAAATCTTTAACCATCTTTATCTTTCGGTTTCATCGGCTTTGTATCAAGGTTAATGATTATAATGTCCCTATAAAAACAAACCACTTAATACAATATTCTTATTCTGAATGATAAAATAAGAATAGAAAAATGAGGGATAAAAAATGAGTACAAAGAGAAAAGTTTATACAGCAGAGTTCAAAGCAAAATTAGTTTTGGAGATGCTAGAGGCAAATAAAACTGTAAGTGAGATAGCTAGTAAGTATGAAATATTACCAAAGAATCTACAGAACTGGAAGAAACAGTTTCTGGAAAATGTTTCACTTGCTTTTGATAAAAGTGCTGTTGTAAA
>Ga0256837_1002478_pt1 | contig 11405 bp, 8 predicted proteins | sample 4562384metaG_FD_185976 | JGI IMG/M metagenome (GOLD analysis project Ga0256837, IMG submission 185976) | Hydrothermal vent microbial communities from Guaymas Basin, Mexico - 4561-384 | ecosystem: Environmental > Aquatic > Marine > Hydrothermal vents | place: Mexico: Guaymas Basin | collected... | reverse complement strand
TATAAGCGTGGGCTTGAGTACTACTCTTATGGAAAAGTTATTGAGTGTAAATCGTTTATGGAGGTAGATGAATATGGTGATGAGAGTACAGTTATTGTTGGAAAAGTACTTGGTTCATCACATAAACATTATGAACAAAATATAGAAATTTATGAAGATGAAGATTTTGATATAGTCATAACTGGTACTTGTAGTTGTCCTGTTATATACAACTGTAAGCATATCGCAGCTATCTGCATAACATACAAGTCAGATATGATGTCAATTCAAAGAAGAGAATTGTCTAAGATAGGTCATCTAAAAAACAGTGATGATTTTATGCTTCAAAAATGGCTTCTTGATGTGAATGAGTCTCAGAAAAAGAAGTCAAGTTCAGAGAAAGAGGAGTACTTTTTAACATATAGGCTCGATGGTGTTAAAGCCTACGATAGAAAGAAAGTAAGTGTTTTTAAATCAAAGAGACTTAAAAATGGCTCAATGAGTAAGGGAACTAAACTAGATAATTATAAGGTACTTCACTCCTACTCTTATCGAGAGTTAAAAGTTACAGAAGATGAAGATATTTTACAACTACTTCGTGTTTTTGTATCGGATGATTACCACTCTACTATGAATAAGTTAAGTGGTTCACTTGGAAATATTCTTGTAAAAAAGATAGTGGCAACTGGTCGTGCTTATTTTGAGTATAATCAAAAAGCGATAGATTTTATTGAAGCTCCATTTCAAACAGATTTTTCTTTAAAACTCTACAAAGGAAACTACACATTCAAGTCAAACCTTAGTGCAAAAGAGCAGAGTGTTTTTGAGACAGAACCACCACTTGTATTAGATACCCTAAATAACACACTTCAAGAGTTAGATATAAGTTTAGAAAACTATTTACTTATGAGTAAAGCACCAAAAATTCCAAAAGAGAGTGTGAGTGATGTTTTAGAAATTGTCGCAAAAAAAATCCCATCTTTAAAACTTCAAACGCCAAAAGGTATCAAAGTTCAAAAAATCTCTACAAATCCAATACCAACACTTCATTTAAAAAATGACAACTCTTTTATAGTAGATTTTTCTTATGAAAAATATAGTGTGAAGTATATGCCACAGCTTGAATATAGCTCTTTTTATGAGAAGGGTGAAAAAGTAGAGATAGAGAGAAAACTTCTTTTTGAAGCGAATTGTAAAAGAACTATAGAAGATTTTGGTTTTACAGTGCAGATAGTAGAAGATAACCTCTATGTAATTCTTGAAAAATCAAATAGACAGGCACAGCTACAACTCTGGAGTGATTTTTTAGAGATTGGTTTAGAAAAACTTCGTTGTGAGGGTTGGGAGATACTTAAAGATGAGGCATTTAGTCTGAAGTTTGAGAGTGATTCAGAAGTAGTTGTTGAGAGTGAAGCATCAAACAACTGGTTTGATCTCTCTTTTAACCTAGAATTTGATGGTCATTCCCAAGCTATTGCACCTCTTATCTCAACTATTATAAGTGAGTTTGATGATATTGGCTCTATGCCAGAGATTATCAATGTAGAGGTTTCAGAAAATCATTTTGTCTCTATTCAAACTAAACAGATTGAGCCTATTTTAAAAACCATAATAGAACTCTTTGATAAAAAACAGGGTGATGACTCCTTAAAAATCTCTCCTTATGATGCTCATCTTGTTGATTTTATGGATGATGATGTTATTTGGCGAGGGAGTAGAGAGATTTTAGAACTTTCACAAAAGCTCAAAGATTTCAAGGGAATAAAAAAAGCCGAACCCTCTAAGGTTTTAAACGCCACTCTTAGAGAGTATCAACAAGAGGGGCTTAACTGGCTCAACTTTCTCTATGAGTTTAAGTTTGGTGGGATTTTGGCAGATGATATGGGACTGGGAAAAACCATCCAAACATTAGCACATCTTTCGCGTTTAAAAGAGCAAGATAAGTTACAAAAAACATCACTTATTGTGATGCCAACTTCTCTTGTGGCAAACTGGAAAAATGAGGCAAAAAAATTCACTCCAAATTTGAGTGTTCTTATCCTACATGGGAATGAGAGAGCAAAATATTTTGATGAGATAGAGAACTATGACATCGTTTTAACGACTTATGCACTTGTGACTCGTGATGAAGAGGTACTTCTCAAACACTCTTTTTGTTACATTATTTTAGATGAAGCACAGAAGATAAAAAACCCAAAAACAAAGATGGCTATAGCTATCAAAAAACTTCACTCAGAGTATAGACTAGCATTAAGTGGAACACCGATTGAGAACCATTTAGGGGAACTTTGGAGTATCTTTAGTTTTTTAATGCCAGGGTTTTTAGATACATTGAGTTTTTTTAGAAACTACTATCAAACACCAATAGAAAAAGAGCATAATTTTGAACGCCAAAACCTACTTAACAAGAGACTCAAACCCTTTATGATACGTAGAACCAAAGAGGTTGTAGCTGATGAACTTCCAGCAAAATCTGAGATTATAAAATATACACAGTTTGATGTAAAACAGTCAAAACTTTATGAGTCTATTCGTGTGACTATGGAGAAAAAAGTGCAAGATGCTGTCAAAGAGAAGGGAATAGGCTCTTCTCATATCACTATTTTGGATGCTCTTTTAAAACTGCGTCAAGTCTGTTGTGACCCAAGCCTCCTTAAAATCAGTGAGGCAAAAAAAGTCAAAGAGTCTGCCAAACTTGAACTCTTTTTAGATCTTATAGATGAACTTATGCAAGAGGGGAGAAAGGTACTTGTTTTTTCTCAGTTTACCTCAATGTTGGCAATTTTAGAAGAGCAGATAATTGCCAAAAATATTTCTTACTCAAAACTTACAGGCTCGACAATTAAACGTGAAGAGGCTATAGAGAAGTTTACAGAGGGAGATGCAAGTATATTTCTTATCTCACTTAAAGCAGGGGGCGTAGGACTAAATCTCGTAGCAGCCGATACCGTGATACACTATGACCCATGGTGGAATCCAGCAGTAGAAAATCAAGCGACTGATAGAGCCTACCGAATAGGACAGACAAAGGCAGTTTTTGTTTATAAACTTATAATAGAAAATAGTATAGAGCAGAAGATTTTAGAACTCCAAAAGAAAAAACAGGCTATTCAAGAGTCGGTGTATGATGAGAATAGACAGCAGGATGACATCAAGTTTAGTGGCAATGAACTTTTAGAGCTACTCAAATAATGAAAAATATTTTTGAGTATAAGCTTCCTGCGTTAGATAGTGAAAATTTTGAAACACTTTTAAGTCATAAAAATGTAGAGATAAAAACAATCATCTCAAACACCCTAAGCACTCCACAAACTTTCACACAAGAGTGTGATGAGTGGATAGTTGTCCTGCAAGGATGTGCAAAAATAGAGATGGATGGCATAGTTCACAAACTTAAAAAAGGTGACACTCTTTTTATAGAAGCAAATAAGCCACATAGACTTTTAAAGACGAAAAAAGTTGTGGTTTGGTTGGCTGTTTATATAGATAGCACTACACTTACTTAAATATCATAAATCAACTTGAAATTCATAAAATTTTGTAGTACAATGTATCTACAAAAGGATACATTATGAAGAAAGCTATAAATATTAGAATAGATGAAACACTTTTAGCTGATTTAGACTCTTATGCACAAGAGCTTGAACGTTCTCGTACTTATATTATCGAAAAAGCAGTAAGTACATATTTTGATACATTAGATGAGATGATTTCAGATAAACGCATAGATGAGCTTAAGAGTGGAAAAACTGAAGTTTATTCCCTTGAAGAAGTAGCACAAAGACTTGGACTAAACTAATGTTTAAAGTTATTTTTCCAAAAGCTCCATTTAAAGAATTAGAGAAAATAGAGACACAAAATCAAAAACTTATCTTTGAAAAAATAAGAGATTTAGAGATGGGAAATTTTTCAAATGATAAAGTTTTAAAGGGAAAGCACAAAGGTAAATTTAGAAAAAGAGCAGGAAATTATAGAATAGTCTATTTAAGAGAAAATGATATATTAGTAATTACACTCATTAGAATTGCTCATAGAAAAGAAGTTTACTAATAATCATTAATTGGAGGATAAAATATAAATGCAATACAAACATGATTATGATAAAGCACTTTTTAGATACACCCAAATAATAGCTAAGCTTTATGGAGGTGCAAAACTTTCTAATCTTGAATTATCACAAGAGTTTCAAGTAAGCACAAAAACCATTCAAAGAGATTTCACGAAATTAGTTTTAATATTTCCTATATTTCAAGAGAAAAAATTATGGCAACTTGAAAAAGGTTTTGAATTTAAAGAAGATTTTTCCATTGAAGATGACATAACTTTAAAGCTACTATCTCAAGCTAGTAAAAGTTTTGATAAGTCATTTTCAAAAAGAGCAGATAAATTACTTTCAAGAATTAATGACAATATAAATTCCCCTATCTACACAAAAATTGATTTAGAAGATATAAGCAACAAACTAAGAGAAATATCTCAGTTGAATTTAGCAATAAACTCACAAAATATAATTGAATTTGCATATTTAAAAGATGATTACTATTACGATACCGTAGTTGAACCCTATAAAATTGTAAATTTTGAAGGTTTTTGGTATTTAATATCTAAAAAAGATGGACACCTTAGAAGATACTATCTTCACAATATTTTTGATATTAAAATCCTTGAAGATACTTTTAGAAAATCTAAAAAGATAGAAGAGTTAATATCAAATGCCATAAATATATGGTTTGATGAAGATGAAAATTTTGAAGTAGAATTATTAATCGATAGTTCTATTAAAAAATATTTTATGAGAAAACCTATAGCAAAATCACAAAGGTTAAAAGAGTTTGATGAAGATATAAATATGATTGTAACTCTAAATATAACCCATGAAAAAGAGATAATACCTATAGTGAAATATTGGTTACCAAATATCAAAGTTTTAAGGCCAATAGGTTTAAACAAAAAAATACAAGATGAAGTTAGGAAGTTTTTAGAGGATTAATAAATATCAAAATTGCGTGGGGATAGAGTAACTTAATTAAAATGTTTATATGTGGACATAAAGCTGTTTGGATGTTGTAATATAATTTCAAATATAAAATTAATAGGATGTAGAAATGGCAAAAATAGAGAATAAATCAATATATTGGAAAACTCAACAATGAAATTTATAAAAATTTTTACACAGTATGATGAAAAAATAGAAAAAACACTTGAGGTAGATCCTTTGGGATTTGTAGCTATTTGGACATACTTTGGGCAAAATATATTTCATAACAAAATATCTTCTGTCGCTTCTGATATAAGAAGTTTTAATATTAATCTTTTTAATCATTTTCTTATCAAGAGTATCGCTTCATCAGGTTCTAAAACATTACAAAATCAATTTGAAAAGAATCATAAAGAGAGTGTTGAAAAACTAATACTCATTCTTGAAAATATGTTGATATGGAGTTGGTATAGGGAAAAGGGAAGATGGGGAGAATCAAAAAATGGTCTCTTAGGAACATCAAAAGCTATAACAAAATGGGAAGAATCTCAAATAAATTTGGATATTACAGATAAAATAGAAAATCTTGAACTCTTAAAAAGGCAAAAAACAACAGGTGTAAATGGTCGCTATAAAGGAGCATTTATAGCTATGGATTTTTTTGATTCTAATTATGATGATGAGAGTTATTTTAATGATAAACTCTTTGATGAAGTTGAAAATATTGTAGAGAATAACAAAGCTTTAAACGAGTTGTATAAATCACTTCTTTCTCTCTTTCAAGATGATTCTTTAGACATAAATAAAATACCTATAAGCTTATTTACAAATGCTTTTAAAGATATTCAAACTACAGCAAAAGATACTCAACTGTTTTGGTTAGATAAACTAGGATTAGAGAGGGATGAAGCTAAAGTTATTTATGAACAGATTAGTGAAGAAGATGAAGTTTTAACATGGGATGATGTGAAGAATTTATTTACAAATGCTTATGAAGAATTAGAATCACCAAACATTAAGATTATTTTAGAGTTAGAGAAAAAGCTGAGTTATCTTGATGGACTTTTAGATTATTTAATATTTTATGATAATGAAGAGATTAAAAAAGTATCAGAAAAAAAGTATTTTAAAAACCTTCAAAAATTATCTTTTGAAAATGAGATAGATGCTATTAAAAAGGATTGTGTTGCTAAAAAAAGGCTTATAGAGTTACATAAAATTAATTCTATAGATTCATTAATTAACTATCATAATCTTATTATGCAAGAGCGAGGTCATAACCCGTGGATTAAAAACAATGATGGTGTTATTGAGACAAATATAAAAAAAGTTACAGGTAAAGAAGAACTAGAGGAAAAGTTGAGTGTAGATTTGGATTCTACAATTTGGATTCATGATTATTATATGTCTAGTTTAGTCAGTATTAAAAAAGGATTTAGTTATGAAACTATATGATGAGTACAAAAAAGTTATAAAAAAACTTGGGAAGATTGAAAAAGCCTACTTTACAAGTTTTAACATAGATATAAGTTTTGTAGAAAAGTATATACTGCCACCACTATTAAAGGAGAGTGTAGCAAATGATAAGTTTAGTTTAGAGGACTTAAATATTGCTTTGATGAGTAAAGCTAAACCTGATATAAAACTATTTTATGATGCAAGTATGATGAGTTCTTTTGATAAAAAAACATTAGTAGAGACATACCCTATACTTATAAAAGGTGGTGTGTTCCATCCTAAAGTTATCTATCTTAAAGGGAGTGAGAGAACTTATCTTTTTGTTGGAAGTGGCAATCTTAGTGTGAGTGGATGGGGAAGGAATATAGAGGCATTTGAGATTGTAGATATTACAAAATTCTCTTCACTTGAGAATCAAGTATTGAACTTTTTTGATGATGTTTTTGAATTGGCTGGACTACAATATAAGAATAAAAAAAGAAAAATAAATGTAACTAATAGAAATTTTGTTTTCACTCTTCCAAAAAATAGTAATGATAACTCCTTACTACTAAATGCATTAGAGGTAAAAGAGAATTTACAAATATTTTCTCCTTATTTTTCTGATGATTTAGATTCTTTAGTTTCAACAAATGAATTTAAAAATATAAAAAACATAGCTATTATTCCTGATTTAGTGGGAGATAAAAATATTAGATTGAAGAAACTACCAGAAGATAAAAGAATCTCTTTTTACCGTTTTAAAGATAAACAACCTTATGAAGAGAATGAGGAAAGTATAAATCACTCTAAAATATGGATAAGTGATGCAAAATATGCGATAGGTTCTCACAACTGTACGATACCAGCACTTTATGGAAAAAACTTTGAAGCTTCTTTAGTTCAAAATCTTATAAATAAAGATGAATTTTCTTTAGATAACTTTATAGCAAATGAACCTGAAATATCTCAAAAAATATTACTAGAAGATGAAGTGCATGAGAGTGAACGATTTAACTCTTTATATCAACTCACTGCTGATTATGAAGATAATAGTTTAGAGCTAGAAGAGATAGTGACACAAGCAGAAAATATTTTTATAAAACTCCCATCTTTTAAAGATAGATTACTAACACAAGGTGAGTTTAAAGAGTTAAAAAAAGATAAAATATCTTCTCTATTTAGAGCCTTAACAAAAAATAAGATTTTTGAGATATATGAAGAGGAAAAGCTTATATTTAGAGGCTTGATTATAGAAAAAAATGCAACAAGTAAAACAAGATTTGTAGAGAGTGCTGAAACACTTGATGATATATTTTTAGCCTTTGCAGATGAAAAAAATCCAACTGAAGCAAAACACCTTCAAAACAGAGATAGATTTGAAGATATAGGTGATGAGATTCAATATAAAAGAAAGTATAAAGCTACTAATGTAAACTATTATAGTATGTATAGAGGGTTTAATAATCTATTTTTAAGGTATGAAAAGATTAAAAATGATGAACTGAAACTTGAGAGTTTTTGTTTTAGTTCTCCATCTTCACTTAGTGTTGTGAAAAATATTTTAGAAAATGAACTGTTAAATGAAGATAAAAAATTATTTATATACTTAAGTGTATTAGAGTTTAACAAGCTTGTTAACAAGCAAAAAATTAGAGGGATTGAAGCTATAAAAGAACCTAATATATCTTTAACAAAAGAAGATATGAATTTTATAAAAGAGATGATGAAATGAATATTATAACACCACAAGATATATTGGAATTTGTAAAATTTAATGCTGAAGATAATTTATGGAAATATGATGAAAATCAAAAAGATATGTATGCTTACCAAGCTGAAGGAAGTGCTGGTATTATTAATCGTTTAAACAATTTTGGTTTAGCGATACTATCTGATGAAGTTGGTATGGGAAAAACATTTCAAGCTTTAGCCGTTATAGCAAAACAGTTTAAAGAAAAACCTAATTCTAAAGTGCTTATAATTGCCCCTAGATATGAGGTCTTAAGACAATGGCGAGATGAAGAATATAATGAGTTTAGGGATAAACATCTTCTTGATGCTACTATTTTACCATCAATAGATGAGTTAGGAGAATTATCTAATTTTCATAATGGGTTTTTCTCTATAAATGAAAATACTACTAAATCGAAAATTATTTTTGCAAAAACAACATCTTTTCAATTAAATATAAATATTACTAAATGTAAACAAGATATACAAAAGTTTGATTTAATTATTGTAGATGAGGCACATAAGTTTAGAACTTCCAATAAATCGGTGAATAGAAATAAAAATGCTACTGAGATATTTAGACATATATCGAGTAAAATTTTACTTATGACAGCTACACCTCTGCACTCAAAAAAAAGTGATATTGTAAATATAGTAAATGTTTTTAAGTCTCAACTATTTAATAGCATAGAATCAACACCCGAATCTATAATGGATAAGTTAATGATAAGAAGATTACGGGTTATGAGTAACAATTATAATAAGTATCACTATAGAGAAGAAAAAGAGTTAAAAGTAGATATTAGCTCTAAAACGGGTGATTATAAAGATGAGCTTTTTTTTGCAATGCTTCAAAAAAAGATGATAGAAAATCAGGGCATTAAAATTGATTATTCAAAGAGTAAAAATATGTTGGATTTACTAGAAGGTACAACATTCGATGAAAAATATAATCAAGAAAATCGAGATGAAGTTGTGGAGCAACAAAGTATTAAAAAAATATTTAACCAAGTTGTTAGCAAATTTAAAAATAGTTATAAAAATAAATTGCCATCAAATCAAAAGTACAATAGTGTGATAAAACAAATAGAAAATGATGATGAAAAAGCATTGATTTTTGTCAGACGAAGAGCATCTGCTATTGAACTTTCACGGCAGTATATTGAAAAATTTGATAAAAAAGTGTGGAGTATATTGAGTAGTGAACAACGATTGCCAAGAGGTGACAATAGAGAAGAGTTTGATCGTTTATTAGGTTTAAATAAAAGTAATAAGAATCTTGATAAAATCATAATAAAAATAGAAAAAGTAGATAGTGATAATATATTTATCAAAGAGTATAAAAAGTATATCAACTCAACACAACAGTTTAAAAGTATAAGAAATATTATGGCAAATCATTTTTTAGAACTTTTTGATTCTATAGATGATTTTGATATAAATTTTATTAAATTTAAACTAGAGATAGAAGAGTCTCAAACAGAGATTAAAGAGATAGGGAAACATCTTCCAAAATCTATAATTTTGAGTTTTTTCAAAAGAAACAAGGGAGAAATCTCAACATCTGCTTCAAGGTTTATAAGAAAATTTGATAAGGGTAAACAGTATGAAAAGTTCTTTGATGAGTGGTTACCTGAAAAATTAGATTATCTTAATCAAGCCAATAAAAATCAACTTATTAAAAGTGCTATATTACATGCAAGTATTGGTATGGTAGAGCTATTTACATGTGATATGAAAACTAAGAATTATGAATCTTTTTGTAATAAAGTTGAAAAAAATTTAGATAACTTTAGTTTTCCTAATGAGATAAAAGAATTTTTAGATAATTTTGAAAAATACAAAAAATATCTTGAAATAAATAATAACACTCAAAATAAGAGTGATAATACAATAGATGAAAAGCTAGATAGTTATAACGAAAATATCTTTTATAATGCCCAACCAGCATATGCTTACCTATCTAATACAAAAAATAAAAATGTGATTGCAAGGTTTAATTCTCCATTTTTTCCATATTTACTTTGTGGTACATCAACACTTCAAGAGGGTTTAAATTTACATTTACAATGTAATAAAGTGTATCATTTTGGTTCAGCACATACTATGGGCGATGATGAACAAAGAATCGGTAGAGTAGATAGAATCCATGGTAAAATGTACAGAGAATTACAAGATAACCCAAATGCAAGACTTCATATACATTATCCTTATTTAAAAAATACTTTTGATGAGGAAAATCTTAGAAATATGTTATGTAGCAAAAGAGCAACGGAAAAACATATAGATGAGTGCAAAATAGCTAGTAATAATTCTTCTATAAATAAAATTTTAAAAGTCAATCAATGTGAGAAACCAATTAAAGAATTAATATATCCCAATACATCATATGATGCAGTTGATTATGGTGAGCCATTTGGGTGGAAAATGAAAAAATGAAAATAATTGGCATTGGAAGATGTGGTAATAATATTTTAGAGTTTATAAAAAAACAAGATTTTACAAAAATTCAAGATAAACATGAGTTTGTATCTGTAGAAAATATTACTGATATAGCTAGTTTTGAGTGTAATGAAGCTGATAAAATCTTTACTATATCAGGATTTGGTGGAGACAGTTCAGCTAAGCTTACTATTGATCTAACGAAAAAACTTTTAAAAAATAATGTTCAAGTAAAAAACATGATTATATTCCCTTTTAACATAGAATCAAGAACGAACAAAGCTATACAAGGGATAGATGAGTTATCATCTGTACATAAAAATATAGAAATATTTTCAAATGATGCTCTTTTAAATGAAGATAATCAAGATAAAACTATGGCTGAATTAATGAAAATCTATGATAGTGAAATATTTAATACTATTACTATCCATGATAAAAGACAACTCTATAGAAGCTTTATTATAAGTACAAAAAAAGATGATAAAGTATATACTGCTCTTGTACATTTTTGGTCAAAATCATATACCATAGATATAGTGACACCAAAATTTGAAAGCTTTTATTGTGATACGAGTATAGGATTTATTTCAGATTTTCGATGGAATTTTAAAGATGATAGTGATAAATGTGTTATGGATGTTGAAGAGCACTCAATGAAAATGTTAGTTGAGTATATTGAAAAAGAGAAGGGTTACAATGAAAAATAAAATAAATTTTGTATTTGATACAGAAACAAATGGCTTTGCAAATTGTAGTGTATTATCTATAAGTTATATTATCTGTAAAAATGATGAGATATTGCATCAGGATACTAGATATTATTTTGCACAAG
>Ga0256837_1002477_pt1 | contig 11410 bp, 11 predicted proteins | sample 4562384metaG_FD_185976 | JGI IMG/M metagenome (GOLD analysis project Ga0256837, IMG submission 185976) | Hydrothermal vent microbial communities from Guaymas Basin, Mexico - 4561-384 | ecosystem: Environmental > Aquatic > Marine > Hydrothermal vents | place: Mexico: Guaymas Basin | collected... | reverse complement strand
TTAATCTCAATCTTTTTCTCCTAATAATCTTTTTGCTAATCTTCTTTTGATTTCAATTCAGTTCCCTATTTGTTTTTTATAATTATATACTAATCTTATATAATTGTGGATAGTTTATATTGTTTTGGGAGTTATATTTACCTCACATAATCTATATAATTATTTTTATAATCTACATAATTTTTTGCATTAGTATAAATTCCAGCGATTTCTTCATCAGTTAGTTCTCTTATAACTTTTGCTGGACTTCCTAAAATTAAACTTCTTGGAGGGAATTTTTTACCACCTGTTACTAAGGCACCAGCACCTACTATACTTTCATCTCCAATTTCAGCTCCATCTAAAATAGTCGCACTCATACCTATTAAACAAGCATTACCAATTTTACAACCATGAAGCATTACACGATGTGCTATTGTTACATCATCGCCAATAATTGTAGGGTAACCATCTCCTATTTTTTTTTCTTTTTTGTAGTGTGTTACATGTATCATTGTCATATCTTGAATAGAAGTTCTTTTTCCAATTTTGATATAATGAACATCACCTCTAATCACACATCCAAACCAAACTGAACTATCCTCTCCAATCTCAACATCACCTATAATATCAGCACTTGGAGCTATCCAAGCAGTTGTGTCAATTTTTGGAAAATCATCTTTATATCTTAAAATCATAATATCTCCTTATAAAATTTCGTGTAATTTATTTCCACTTTCCATCCATTTATATAATTTATTATATTTTTTCTTTTTTATTAGTTTTTTTGCTATTTTTAGTTCTTTTCTAAAAGCATTTATTGCATCAAGTAGATTTTTTTCATTACTTTCAAATATATCTTTCCACATAGCTGGATTACTTTTCGCAAGTCTTGCCATACTTCTAAATCCACCAGCTGCGAGTGCTACTATATGCTCGTTATCTTCTTGTTTTAAAACTGCATTAGCAAGAGAATAACTTACAATGTGAGGCATATGAGATATAAAGGCTGCATGTCTATCGTGTTCATCTGCATCCATAATTTTTATATTCATTTTTAAAGCATCATATATATCCATTGCTACATTTAATTGGTAATTATTATTATCTTCAACATTACATATTACTATGATTTTATCTTCATACAAATCAGGAATTGCCGCTTCTGGTCCAGAATACTCAGTTCCTGCCATTGGATGAGAGGCTATAAATTTTGGACGGATATTTTTAGGGCATTTTTCAATAATCTCTTTTTTAGTTGAGCCAAAATCTATAATAGTTACATTTTCTTTTAAAGGTAATTTTGATAAATTATTTAATACGGAAATTATAGCACATATAGGAATAGCTATTACTATTACATCACATTTTACAAGCTCTTCAAATTCAATTGCTTCATCTATAAGATTTAATTCGATGGCTTTTTGGATATGTTTTTTATTATGGTCTATTCCATAAATTTTTTTGAAATTATAATTATTTTTACAAGCTAAAGCAAAACTTCCCCCCATCAGTCCAAGTCCTATTACACCTAAAATCATATATTAGCCTTTTTTTGTATGGATTATAGCAAATTTTGATATAATTCGTGATATTTTTACAAAAAGGTAATAAATGAAGAAACTATTATTTTTAACACCACTATTACTATTCGCAAATGATAATATACAAGATATTAAATTTATAGGTTTAAAACATATTTCAGTAGTAAGTGCGAAAGATATCTCTTTGTTACAAAAAGGTGATGAATTAGATATTTCAAAAGTTGATAAAACGATAAAAAAGTTCTATAAGTATGGATATTTTAAAAATATTGAAGCTGACTATGAAAATGGAGTTTTAATATATAAATTTGTAGAAAAACCAGCTATTTTAAAAATTGAATATAAAAATGTAAGTGAAGATTTAAAAAAACTACTTAAAGAAAAAATAAAAAGAGGAATGATTTTTTCTCCTAAAAAACTTGAAGAGATTAGAAATTTTATAGTTAGTTATTATGATGCAAAAGGGGAATTTAATTCAGTTGTTACATTTGATACTAAAAAACAGGCAAATGGAATTGTTATAACTATTACCGTAAATAAGGGTGAGGATATCATTATTGATAAATTAAAATTTTATGGTGTAAAAAAAGAGAATGTTTCTGATTTAAAAGATGAGATTATAAATCGAGATAAACCAAAAGATATTTTAGGTTGGATGCCATTTAGAGCAAATGGAGAATTTAAACTACAAGGACTTTTGAGTGATTCTCAATCTTTAAGAAATTATTATTTATCAAAAGGTTATTTAGATGTAAAAATCTCAAAACCATTATTTATAGCAAATTTTGATAGCTCAAAAGCTAGTTTAGAATATAAAATTTATGAGGGAATTAGATATAAAGTAGGAAAAGTAGATATTGATATAGATAAACCGAAACTTTTAGATAAAGATATTAAAGAGGAATTACTTTTAATTAGTGGGCTTTATTTTAATATAAACAGATTAAGAAAAGATATATCTTTATTACAAAGAAAAATAGCAGATAAAGGTTATGCTTATGTAAAAGTGTTTCCTGAAATTAAAAAAGATGGACAAATTGCTAATGTAACTTATAAAATTATTACAGGTAACAAAGTATATATTTCTGATGTTGTTATTGAAGGAAATTCTAAAACATTAGATAGAGTTGTTCGAAGAAATGTCTATTTAGCACCTGGTTATTTATATTCTTATACAGATAAACAAGATAGTATAAATGCTTTAAAAAGAACCGGTTATTTTGATGATGTTCAATTAAAAGAGATTAGGGTAGATGATTCTCATATGAAAATTTTAGTAAAAGTAAAAGAGGGACTTACCGGTAGTTTAAGAGCAGGAATTAGTTATAATAGTTATTCTAGATTAGGATTTAATCTTAATGTAAGTGAAAGAAACATATTCGGTAGTGGGCAAACTTTAAGTGTAGATTTTGAAAAATCATCAACGACTGAAAAATATTCTGTTAGTTTAAAAAATCCAAGAGTTTTAGATAGTGAGTATTTTTTATCTACTTCTATTTATAATACTACTTTTGAAGGATATTCTTATGATTCAGCAAAAAAAGGTATCTCTTTTACCACAGGTAAAAAACTCACAAGACACACAAATGCTTCATTAACTTATGGGTATGAACGATTAAAACTTACAGATATAGATGCTACTACAATTTTATATGATAAAGAAGATAGTCTTAAAAGTTATCTAAGACCAGCAGTGAGTTTTAATAATACAGATGATTATTTTTTCCCTCAACATGGAACTATTGCAAGTGCTAGTTTAGAAATAGCAGGAGTAGGAGGTGATCAAAAATTTGTAAAAAATATAGATAGTTTTAAATATTTTTATTCATTAGAGGATAGATACGATATTACAACTATTTTAAAATATAAAATAAAAGCAGGAGTTATTAAAGATAATGGGTATTTACCTATTAACGAAAAATTTTATCTTGGAGGTCTTGGAAGTGTAAGGGGATATGATTATGGCTCAATTTCACCAAAAGATGATGAGGGTAATAGTATAGGTGGAAAAATGATGATGATAAATTCTGCTGAGGTTTCTTTTCCTATTAGTATTAAAAAGAAAATGTGGTTAAGCTTTTTTATTGATAATGGAAGAATAGGAGAAAGTAAAATGAATATAGTTAGAAGTTCATATGGGGTTAGTTTTGATTGGATTACACCAGTTGGACCACTTAATTTTACTTGGGGATGGCCTGTTGGGGATAAAGAGGGAGATGATTTAAGAAAATTTGAGTTCTCAATTGGGAGTAGTTTCTAAAATATGACATAAATGTTACAAAAAATATGTTACAATTTTAATAAGGAATATTTCCTAATATAAATAACTTAAAAAAAGGATTTAGAAATGAAAAAGTTAGCAGTTACAGGGATGGTAAGTGTTGTATTAGCATCTTCTTTAATGGCCGATGTAGTTAGTAAAGCAAATGATTCATTAGGTGATTTTTTAATAGCACCTTTTTATCAAGCAAGTAATGATATATGTTCTGAAATAAGAGTATTAAATACAAATGAAACAGCTTCTATTTTAGCAAAAGTAACATTTAGAGAAAGAATTTCTTCTCAAGAAGTGGATTTACCTATTTTCTTATCGCCAGGTGATGTATGGAGTGGAACTATATGTAATGTAAATGGGCATGCTGTATTAAAAAGCACAGATGATTCAAATCATCCAGCGGCAAGAGCTATATTAGCAAATGGAAAAGATTTAGATGCTCAAAGTGTAGCAGCAGGGCATACAAATGTTGATTTTACTTCTGGTTATGTAGAAATTTATCCTATTGCTGAATTTAGAGAAGGAAGTAAAGCAAAAGTGGATAAAAATCTTTTAGTAAAAAGATGGGATTCATTAATTGCAGGAAATCTAAATCTTCCTAAATTAAAAAAAGATGGTGTAGATGGATATAGTTTAACTGGTCAAGTTTTATTCAAAGATGGTTGGAATGCTCCTGTTACAGCTGTTCAAAATATGACTGCATTTAAAGGAACTCATGATAGACAATTAAGTGGTAGTGTAATTAGCTATGGAAATGATACATCACCAGAAACTTTACTTGGTGCTATTAAAAAACAACAACTTTTAAAAGTTATGCAAAACTCAACAGCAGTTGTAAGTTATGATAATTATGGAAAAGACCAATTTATTACTTTTACTTACCCTTTCAGTTATACAGAAGGACAAGCAAGAAAATATAAAGTAATAGTAAGAGATATGGAAGAAAATAAAGATATTAAAACAGAAACAATTATTTTTTCACCAGCACCAATTAGAAAAGCTCAAAGTATGTTAAATGAAGTTAGTGTTTTATCAGTTGCAGATATTATTTCAAAAACAAAAAACCCTGATATGTTTAAAAAAGGACAAATTCAAGTTCAAGACATTACAAACATTACAAATGTTCAATTAGGAAATGCTAAATATGCTTCTTTCTTATCAACAAATATAAGAACTGGTAAAGAAGATAACAAAAATATTATTGTTAATGCTGGATATGCAGTTACTAAATAATTTAATAAAAGGGATTATTTTTCTCCCTTTATTTTTATTTGCAAAATATTTTCCTATTTATAATGTGAATAATCCTAAATTTTCTTATTCTATTGAAAATGGAGGATATAAGCTAACTTTAATGAATAATCAGGGAATAGATTATTATATGTATGACGGGTTTAAATTTTTTATACCTAATTTTACTAAAAGTTTTAATTTACAAGTATTAAGATTTAATTCAATAGGATATATTAGTGGATATTTATCATTAACTCCACATTTTAAAAAAGTAATATCAAAAAATCCAGAAAAATTGAAATATTATTATACTGATTATAAAACACCTTATAGACAATTAGATTTTTTATTAAAAGGTAAGGCAGTTTTTTATCCAAAAGTAACTTCTTTGTCTATTGAAGCATATCATATACCTTCTAATAAAAAATTGAATAAAAACTTTTATTTTATTTTTAATAATAGTAAAAATGATAATAAGTTAAGATACTTATTATATTCTTTTAGTATGGTTTTAGATAAGAATAAAGTTGATGATTATGCAAAAAAATTTAAGCTTTTAAAATATAAAGATTCTAAATTTAATTATTTACATACTTATCTTATGAATTTAAATAAAAAACCTAAAAAAATAGTTTCTAAAAAAATTTATTTACCTAAAAATTATACTCCTAAAATAGAAGTTCAAATTGCAAAAAAAAATAAAAAAACAAAAAAACTACCATATCATTTAGATACAAAAAGACTTTTTTATATGGAGGATTTTCCTATTGTCTTAGATAAATTACCACAAAAAAAAGAAATTAAAAAAGAAGTTTCTTTGCCTAAATATTTTATTCTTGATATAAAAACAACTATTGACGATGTAAAAGAATCTATGAATAATTTAAAATTTTATTTGAATGATAAGTTAAATAGTAAAGTATTATTATTTCCAAAAGATGTATTAAAAGTCGCAAATAATTACTTTTATTCAATAGATGAATTAAAAAATGTTGTTACTAATTTAGAAAATGAGAAAATAGAATTAAATGTAAGTGATGAAAGAAACATTAAATGTTTTTTTGACTTAAATAAAATAGATAAAAATTGTTATAAGAATAAAGACTATTTTTATAAATATGTTTATTTTTTAAGTTTTCAAAATAAAATTCCATCAAAAGAAGCAATTTTAGGATTTGGCGATTACAGAGTATTTAATAAAGTTGGAATTTTTTATTTTAAAAATGGTGATTTTAGCAGTGCTGAAAATTATTTATTTAAAGCATATGCAGTAGCTCCAAAAGATGAAAAAAAGATAATTGCACATAATTTAGCTACTTTATTTTATAATGAAAATAGATTTAAAGGTCCAAGTAGAGTAATAAAATATCTTAAAGAATCAAATTTAGCAGTAGATTATTTTAATTTAGGTGTTTATTATTATATAGGATTTGGAGTAAAAGAGAGCGATAAAAAAGCATATGAGTTATTTAAAAAATCAGCTAAAATGGGATTTAAAAAAGCTATTGAAAATGTAAAGATAATGGAAAAATATAAAATAGGTTTAAAATAATTCTATTTTATATTTAGGATTTTTATTTAATTCCTCTTTCGCTAAATATAAATCTTCTCCCTTTATAAATAAAGTATCGTTTTTTAACTCTAAATCTAATTTTTGATTAGATAAATTTATATTTAATACTTTTGTAATCCAAAAAATATAACACAATGTTTCTAATATTTTTTTATTAGGAGCTAATTGTTTATAGATAGATAAATACTCTTTTTTTATTTTTTTCTTTTTATGATATCTTATAATTTTTGATACCAAAATTCTATCCTCATGAGAAAATCCATAATGAAGTGAATTTAGTAATACATAATTTGTATGTTTGTGAGATGAATAAAAATCAATATAACTACCAGCTAGTGATAATTTTATAGCATATTTTAAATGAGTTTTGTATTTATCATCAATATTATGTAAAGGTTTTAAAGTATCAAAAAGCTTTAAAGCTAAATTTACTTCATAGTTTGAAATTTTTTTATCTATTTGATAAATATCTTGAATACTTCTTACACTTGGATTAAAATTTTTAGGAAACATATAATTACTTCCTCTTAAAAGGTCGCTTAAAAATACACCTTCTCTTACACCGACACCACTTGTAATAAGTTTTTTTGCTTCTATTTTTTTAATAGCTTCAAGCAAAATTAAAGTCCCTTCTTTTATTACATCAAATCTTTCTTCCTTAAATCCTAATGATTTTAATTCGTTATTTGTCGCTTTTATTACTAAATCAAAAAACTCTTTTTCTTTTTCTATTTCATAATTAAATCCGTGTAAAATATCTAATGGATACTCATTTTTTTTCATTATAGCTTTGCTTAAAGCTCTAATTGTCCCCCCAATTCCAAAAATATTATCACTAATAAAATTATCAGGAAGTTTTGAAAGTTCAGAATTTATATATTCTCTTGCACCTTTTATATCATTTTTATCAAAAAATAACTCTTTTAATCTAACAGTTCCAAGTTTTAGAGAAATCTTATCAATAATTTTTTTGTTTTGAATAAGTGCGAATTCAGTGCTACCACCACCAATATCAATAGTAATTCCATTATTTTCAGGAAGTAAATTACTTGCAGCTACTGCTCCAAAAAAAGCCTCTTTACTTCCGTCAATAACTTTTATATTAAGGCCAAGTTCTTTTTTTACTCTACTTAAAAAGATGTTTTTATTAGGAGCATCTCGGACTGCTGAGGTTGCTACTGCTAAAATTTTTCTAGATTTTAAACTTTTTGAAATGAGTAAAAATTCTCTTAAAGCATTTATAGCTCTTTTTATAGCAAATTCTTGAAGTTCCCCTCCATTTTCATAGGCTCCCTCAGAAATTCTCACTCTACTTTTTATCTCTTTAAGTAAAACAAAACCGAAATGGCTTGTCTTTTTAAAGACTGCCATTCTTGCCGAGTTTGAACCTATATCAATAACTGCTGTTACTTTTGCCATTAGTCTTCTTTTTGTAAATGTTCAGCTTTTAGCTTTAATTCTTTTGCATTTTCTACATTATCAGGGTCTGGAACTATACAATCAACAGGACATGCAGGCACACAAGCAGGCTCACCACCTTCTTCAATACATTCGGTACATCTATCTGGGTCAATTACATATATTGGTTCATCTGCTTCAATAGCTTCATTTGGGCATTCATCTATACATGCATCACAAGCGATACACTCTTCCGTAATTAGTAATGACATTAAAACTCCTTTTTTATTTGGTTTATATCAAAAAAATATCAAAATATCAAGCAAAAGAGAATTTATATCCTCTTCTTCTTACTGTTTCTATTGTTGTAATACCCAAAGGTTTGTCAATTTTTTGTCTTATTTGATTTATTGCTACTTCAATAACATTTGGAGTAACAAGTTCAGGTTCTTCCCATATAGCATCTAAAAGTTGTTCTTTTGAAATTATTTGATTAGGGTGTTTTGCTAAATGGGTAAATACCTCAAAAGGTTTCCCTTTTAGTTCAATTATATTTGATTTATAAATAATAGTTTCATCATTTGGTGAAATTACTAAATCTTTTATTACTATTTGTTTAGAATTTGCAAATCTTATTTTTGATTCTATTCTAGCTATTAGTAGTTCAAAATGTAAAGGTTTATGAATATAATCATCAGCCCCTGCCTTTAATACTTCTATTTCAGTTTCCACACTTCTATCATCACTTATTACGATGATTTTTGTTATAGGAAAAGTTGTCCTAATCTCTTCTATAAAATTTAGGACTTCTTTTTTATCAAAGTTAAAATCAATTATTATTAAATCATAATTTCTTATATTTGTATAATATTTAGCATCTGCTAAGCTTAAAGCTTCATCACTTTTATAGTTATGTTCCTCTAAAGCTTTTTGTATCATTTTATTCAGAGCTAAATCGCTTTCTGCAATTAAAAATCTCAATGTTACTCCTTAAAAACTTTTTAAAATTATATCTAAAATTTAAGTTAATTTTAATATTTTTTTATAATTTTTGCACCTACTACCATTTCATCTAAAATATCTGGTTTTAAAATTTCTAAATTTATTTCTGAAATATTAGGATATTCATTTTTTAAATAACTACATATATAATCTAAACTATCTTCTAGTATTTCAAATTTTTTAGTTTGTAAAATATTTTTAATAATTTCACTTACTTTTGCATAGTCTAAATAACTATTTTCATACTCATAAAATATTTCTGTATTAACTATTACTTTTTGAGGAGTAACTCTTTCAAAATCAAGCACTCCTATTATAGTATCAAACTCAAAATTTTTAATAATTATACTAAACAACTCTTTTTTCCTCACCTTTTATAAGTCTTACAATGTTTGGAATATGTTTGTAAAATACAATCCAAGCTATAATGATTAAAGGAGCATGACTTCCATCAAATAGGTTAGGGTGGATTATGTAACTACTTGCTATTCCTACTAAAATTCCAGTTAAAGAAGAAATAGAAGAGATTTTTACAAATTTAGCCATTAAAAACCATACAACTAAACCAATAATAGCCTCTATCGGAAGTAATACAAGCATTACACCAGCAGTAGTTGCTACTCCTTTTCCTCCTTCAAATTTTAAAAATGGGGAAAAACAATGTCCTATCACCGCTAAAACGGCAATTGTATATTGAGTCTCTAAACTCATACCCATTATTTTTGCTACTAAAATAACAACTGCACCTTTTAGTGCATCAAAAGCAAGTGTCATTGCAGCTACTTTTTTAGCAACTTCTGGTTTTTTTTCTTTTAATACTCTTAATACATTTGTAGCACCTATATTTCCACTTCCGTGCTCTTTTACATTTATTCCATATTGTTTAGCAAGTAAATAACCAAAAGGGATACCTCCTATTAAATAGGCAGCTATATAAAATAATAGATTTTCCATTAAATTCCTTTAATTTTTTTGAAATTGTATCATTTTTTTACGACTGAAAAACTTAAATCACAAATTTCATTATGATTTTTAATAAAATTATTTAACTCTTCTAATGATATATTTTCTATTAGTGCAAGTTCTTTTTCATAATAACCTTTTTCATATCCATTATAATATTCATTAAAAAGCCTTGCTAACTTTTGATTTAGAGTTTCATTTCTTAAAGGCTCACTTCCTATTAAAAATTGTTTTGCTTGGATTAGTTCCTCTTTTTTTACTCCATTTTCTACAAAATTATTTATAATCTCTTTTAATTTTTTTATAGCATTTTTTTCATTTTCAAGTTTTGTTTGCATATGTCCTTTTAAAAGTAAAGAGTGATTTGTAAAGTTATTTCTTGCATAAGCAGAGTAAGCAAGTCCATTTTTTACCCTTATTTCTTCCATAATTCTACTACCAAATCCACCAGCACCAAGTATAAAAGTAGCTATTTTTGCTTTGTATCTATCTTTTTTTTCTACTTTATAAGGAGCATTAAAATAGATATAAGCTTGTTCAGTTGGTTTAATCGTTTCTATATTAGAAATTGTAGGCATAAAAAAAGGAATAGGCTCTTTTTTCCCATTTGAAAAAATGTTTAAAAATTCATCAAAATCAATTTTTTCAAAATTTCCACCTACTATAAAAGTGATATTTTCTTTTATAAAAAAATTGTTAAAATGGTTTTTTACATCATTTAAATTAAAATCAATTTTTTCGCCTATTATAGGGTATTCTAATGGTGTATTTTTAAATGTTGCTTTATTTAGATTTATATTTGCAATATAATCAAAATCATTTTCTTTTCTTTGAATTGTAGCTTCAATCTCTTTTTTTGTTTTTTCAAAAGCCTCATCTGTAAAATTTGGATAAGTTAAAAGTTCTTTTATTAGTTTTAAAGCAATGTTTTGTTTTTCTTTTAAAAATGATATATGAAGAGTGATAGTTTCTCTTCCTGCTGCTACTGAAAGATGAATAGCATTATTATCAAGTTTTTCTAAAAATTTAGTATTAGGATTTTTAGAAGTTCCTCTATTTTGTAATATTTTTGCTAGAAAATTTGCTAAACCTTCTTTTGCAAATAAAGCACCACTATTTTCAAAAATAATCTCAAAAATGACTCTATCTAAATTATCTTTTTGTGTAATTATCATATATATTCTCCATTTTTTATTATAATTATACTAAAAAAAACTCAAATTGCTAGTTGTAATAATAACAAAAACCCTATAAAAAGGCAAAAGGAAATTATTTGAATGAGAGAGTTTTTCCTTTTTAACTAGCAATTTAGGTTAAAAAAAAGGAATTTTTTATGAAATTAGCTGTGTTTGATTTTGATTCTACTTTAATGGATGGTGAAACTATTGATGAATTTGCAAAAGAGCTTGGGCTTAAAGAAAAAGTAGCAACTATTACAGAAAT
>Ga0256837_1002476_pt1 | contig 11412 bp, 11 predicted proteins | sample 4562384metaG_FD_185976 | JGI IMG/M metagenome (GOLD analysis project Ga0256837, IMG submission 185976) | Hydrothermal vent microbial communities from Guaymas Basin, Mexico - 4561-384 | ecosystem: Environmental > Aquatic > Marine > Hydrothermal vents | place: Mexico: Guaymas Basin | collected... | reverse complement strand
ATAGAGTAAATTCAGTTGAAATTGGGGATAAAATTGAAATTATAATACTTATTTTCAAAAAATATTTTCAAAAAAATTAAAAATTAAGAGTGGATAGGTCTTTGGGATTGTGCAGTGGTCTCATAATGGCTTTGAACTTCTTGATATGTTAAGAGAGTCAGGAAACCAAACGCCATGTATCTTTTTAACATCTTTAAATGATATAGCCTCTCTCTCTAAAGGTTTTGAGGTTGGTGCAGATGATTATCTCAAAAAACCTTTTGATTTTGATGAACTTCTTGTTCGGATAGGTGCGATTCTACGTAAATCATTTAGTTCTGAAAAAAATATAATTAAGTATAAAAATCTTACTTATAAAATCTCTACAAATGAACTTTTTAAAGGGGAAGAGCTATTCCTTTTAGCACCACAAGAGCAGAAACTTCTTGCACTTTTTTTTAAGCATCAAGGGGAGACTATTAAGAAAGAGGATTTTCTATATGAGTTAGATAACGATAGTGAATCAAGTGCAGGTACTCTTCGTGTCTATATCACTAAACTTAGAAAAATTGGTTTAGAGATACAGACTATAAAAGGAACAGGATATAGACTTGTTGGGCTATGAAAAACGAGCATTTTGGGAATTTTTTAGTATCTATTTTGGGAGTGTTGCTCTTCTTATCTTAGCAGCTGGATTTTTTTACTTTGGTGAGCAATAGAAAATGATGATAAAAAAAGAGCATTTTTCTATGATAGAGTTTACTAGACAGCTGAAAATGAAGATGAATCCTCAAAATAAGCATATAAAATATGAACATGCAAATATAATAATAGATGATTTTAGTATGGATAACTTTACGATAAAAGATGATAAGTTTATGAAGTATATGCCTTTTAGTTGGGAAGGTGGTTATATTTTAGTAACGAAAGATAAAGTTCATTACCATCAAATCCTTTTAAAAATTAAACTTGAAATCATTGCTGTTCAAGCTCTTTTACTGATGCTATTTGCTTGGATTAGTTATAGACTCTCTATAAATGCACTTAAACCTATGCAAAATGCCATTACTAAACTAGATAACTTTTCTAAAGATCTTATTCATGACTTAAACACTCCTATCACTTCGATGTTCTTAAATTTGAAGTTACTTGAATCTAAGTCAGAGTTTAAAGGAAACAAGCCACTCTATAGAATTAAAAGAAGCCTTGAAGATATAGGTGATTTACACTCAAATTTAACAGTTCTTTTACAAGAAGATACCATGGTTGTGCAGAGAGAAAACCTGTTTGATATTGTAAATGATGTCGTCTCTACACATAAAAAGCTCTATAAAGGTATCAAGTTTATTCTTAGTGAAAGAGAAGTGTATGGTATGGTAAATAGGGATGCTTTTAAACAAATCATAGTAAATATTATCTCGAATGCTTGTAAATATAATATAGAAAATGGTTATGTCAAAATATATATGAAAGATGGATTTTTATCTATTGAGGATGGTGGGCTTGGGATTGCTAATCCTAAACAGATTTTTCAGCGTTCTTATAAAGAGCATGCAAGTGGTCATGGTATAGGTTTAGATATAGTAAAACGTTTATGTGAAGTGATGGAGATAGAGATAGAGATAAAGGTTGCTTCCCAAATTCAAAAAGGAACTACTATATCTCTAAAGTGTAAGTGATTAGTTGCACTTTTAAATCAAGAGTAGAGCCAAAAATCTCTAGGTTTTCTTCTGAGTTGTGTTGGGGTAAGAGGCATTTTTAAAGAAGATTTTTTTGTATATATCTCTATGCTATGGTTAAGTTCTGTATCTAAACCAAAGATATTTAGATAAGCAGTTATAGATTTTTTAGCATCTTTAAAGTGTGTTTTTCTGATGTGATGTTTTATACTTGTTTGGTAAGAGAGTCTTAAGAGATCTCCCGTTTTAGAACTTCTTGAAGGGAGTTTTAAAAGTGAATCTAAATGCTTTTCAAGTTCAGTGACTTTCCCTCGAATAGCATGCTTTTCACACTCATTTATCATAACATTCCATTTACTCTCTAAAAGTTTACCTAAATCAGTACTTTTAAGTGAACAGTCTGAATCCATAAGTTTGTAACATAAAAAAAGATCATCATTATTAAAAGCATCAAAAAGTTTTTTGACATTTTGAGATTCTATACGAAGTTGGTTTGCTGCTTTTTCGTATTTTGTATTTTTTTCTAATCTTTCAATAATAATTTCGGCAAGGCTAATATTACCAATTTTTATTAAATCTCTAGCTTCTTGAAGGCTATTTTTCATCTCAGTTGAGAGTGATTTATAGTGATCTAAATGAGTAAAGTGTTGATTCTCTTTTGCGATATTATTAATTCTATCAAACTCTTTATTTTCGATAGCTTGAAGAAAGTTAATAAACTCTTTGTTTTTATAGAGTATAAATTTTATTACTGAGCGTTTAGATGGAACCATAATATAGTCACTTAAAAGTGCTCTTGCTGCGTCTATATTGTTCATATGCATCTGTTTTTGTGCTTCTACAAAGCTTTTTTGCCATATTTTTTCTAAACTTTTGTACTCTAGTGTCTGTTTGAGTGCTGGATATCTATTTGCCATTGAGTAAACTAGGTTATACTTTTTTTCATGAAAAAATAGTTTAAATTTATCATAATATTTAAAGGCTGTATAGATTAACTCAACTTCATCCTTTTTTGATGCTATCTGTAGTAAAGGTCTTGTTATCTCTTGTGCCGATTCAATATCATCTTTTAAAATGTACTTGATAGCCTTGATTAAATTCTCTTGATAGGACTCTTGAAGATGGATATCCTCTTTTGAACCTCTTAACATAGGTGCTTTTTTGAGTAGTCTAAATGCTTGGTAGATTTTGTTCTCATTGATAAGAGATTTAAGGATATTTAAATTGACTAATTCTACACTTAAAACAGTTGCATCTTTTAAAATGACTAAAATAGAGTCCTCATTTTTAAGCATTATTTTGTCAATATTTGTATCAAATTCAAAATATCTATTGTTGATTATTTTCATTGAGTCAATATTTATAAGTGAGATATAGTTTTTATTTGAACTTACTAAAATATAGTCTCTATTTGGCATAGCAATAATATTTTTAATATTTCTAAAAGGAGCATTTAATCTCTGAATTTTTGAAGTCTCATTCAGTGTAATAATCTCTATTACCCCATCTACATTTCCACTCACTAAATGATTGTCATCTAAAAAGTAGAGAGTCTCTATCTTTACTCTTGATCTTGTAATGATTTTAGTGTTATCTCTAGAGTGTAAATTAAAAACATAGATGGCTCCACCGTACCCACTACATGCAAATTTTTGATTGTGAAAAGCAAAGGCACTTACATAGTTGTGCTCTTTAAAAGAGTACTTTTCATCTGGAAAAAGGTATGGAAAAGAGCAGAGTCTTGAAAGTTGAGAACTGCTGTTAAATCTATACTGGGCAACTCGTCCATCCTTTGTCCCTACTAATAAGTAAGTTGAAGAGGGATCAAAACTTATAATATCAATTCGAGTATGAAGTTTGATAGTTTTAATAATAACCTGAGTCGCCATAATCATAACATGAATAGTAGTGGAATTTACAAAAGCAACAAGCTTGGCATTTTGACTAAAAGCGACATGTTTAGTCTCTTGTGTTAACTCTTCAGGAAGAATGTTTGATAAAACTGAATACTCATCCTCTTCAACAACTCTAATACCACTATTTTTAGTAGCAAAAGCGATAGTATTGTTTTCCAGCACTTTTAAACTTAAAATTGCTGAGTAAGCTTTAAAACATCTAGTGAATTCTTGCAAAATCGTAACTCCATAAATAGTATAAGGGTTTATAGTATTTATTATTATAATGTCTTATTCTTAAAAACATCATAATTGAGATAAAATTATTAAATTTCTAAATTTTGTTCTTTTTTATGTATAGAATTGAGTATAATAATAAAAAATAAGGGGTTGTCGTGGAAAAAATTAATTGTGATGTTTTAATAATAGGTGGTGGACCTGCTGGTGGGGTAAGTGCAGTTACTGCAAAAATGAATTTTCCTGAGAAAGAAGTTCTTGTTATCCGTGAGTTTGAAAAGCAGTTAGTTCCCTGTGCGATACCATATATATTTGGAGAGACTTTAGGATCAAGTGAGAAGGATGTATCTCCTTGTGGAAGTGCTGCTAAGATGGATATATCTACTCTTATTGGAGTAGTAAAAGATATAGACTTTGTAGGTAAAATCGCTTTTACAGAAAATGAAGCTATTTACTTTGATAAGCTTATCTTTGCAACTGGTTCAAAACCTTTTGTGCATGAGTCACTACGACACTCTTTAGCCCTAGAGGGTGTTTATACTGTTGCTAAACATAAAGAGCTTATTGATAAAGCAAGAGATTTTATAGAAGATAAAAAAGATATTGTTGTTGTTGGTACTGGTTTTATAGGTGTTGAGATGGCTATGGAACTTGCTAGTTCTGGAAAAAATGTCACTATTGTTGGTGGGAGTAAACATATACTCAAAGGTGCTTTTGATTCTGAGATAGCACAAGAGGCTGAGGATATTCTTTTATCTTCGGGTGTAAAGTTTATAGGAAACGATAGAGTAAGTTCAATCATAGATAAAAATGATGATAACATTGTTAATGCAGTAAAACTTAAAAGTGGAAAAATCCTTGATACTGAGGTTGTTATATTAGCTACAGGTTATAAACCAAACACAGAACTAGCTCAAAAAGTTGGCGTTTCACTTGGTCACTATGATGGTATCTGGGTTGATGAGTATATGAGAACTGAAAATCACGATGTTTTTGCTGTTGGAGACTGTAGTGCAAGACGAGCATTTATTACAAAAGTTCCTTCAAAAGTGATGCTTGCTTCTACCTCTTCTGCTGAGGGAAGAGTAGCAGGGAGTTCCCTTTATGGTTTAAAATATATCAAAGGCTTTAGTGGAACGATAGCAATTTTTTCAACTTTGATTGGTGGTATCGCTTTCTCATCTGCTGGTGTGACAGAAGATGAGGCAAGAGAGTCAGGAATGGATATAGTAGTAGGAACTTTTAGTGGTATGAACCGTCATCCTGCGACTATACCAGGGGCGCAAAAGCAGTTTGTAAAACTTGTAGCGACTCGTAATGGTGGTCAGATAATAGGTGGTCAAATAGTTGGTGGTAATGAGACAGGAGAGATGATAAATATCATCGGTCTTATGATAGAGAGTGGAGAAAATCTCTACCGTGTGATGTCTCTACAAGTTGCGACACAACCTATGCTTACAGCTGCACCGACAAACTACCCAATAGTTATGGCAGCTATTATGGCTATGAAAAAGATAGAAGAGGGGCGTGCATAGATGATAGAGCATTTCTTCATATATGCTCTTGGTGTAAGTGGAGGAGTTTTTCTTCTCTATTTTCTAGGAATAGCTCTTGCTCCTTATGTTCCTAGTAAGATAAAAAATGAACACTTTGAGTGTGGACTTCCTGCCTCTGCTTCAACTCCTAAAAAAGCTAACTTTGGTTTCTTTGTCTATGCCATTATGTTTATCGTGGCAGATATGAGTGCTCTTTTTGTGGCACTTTTTGTTTATGGAACTGATAGACACTCCTCTCTTATGGCGAGTCTATTTGTTCTTATATTGGCATTTGCTATAACTCTCTCAATGAGAGAACTAAAAATCGGAGAAAAATAGATGCTAAGAATACTTGACTTTTTTGATTATGCTAAGAGTGAATCTTTATGGATGGCACACTTTTGTACTGGATGTTGTTCCCTTGAAATGGCAGCAACTATGGGTCCTCGTTATGACTGGGAACGTTACGGTTATCTTCCAACTCCAACACCTCGTCAAGCTGATGTTTTGATGATAACAGGGCTTGTAAGTAAAAAGATACTTCCTGCACTTTTAAGAACATATGCACAGATGCCAGAGCCTAAGTATGTAGTAGCACTAGGTGCTTGTTCTTTTGATGGAGGACCTTATAATGATTCTCTTTCTGTTATAAAAAATCCTACTGAGATACTTCCTGCTGATGTCTTTATCGCTGGGTGTCCTCCTAAACCTGAGGCTATTATAGAGGGTCTTGAAGAGGTAAAGCGTAAGATAAAAGAGGGTATTCCTAGTGCTGCATCTCAGGGTGGACTCTGGAAAGAGATGGAGTTCTAAGATGGAGTTTATTCAAAAGCTAGTTTATAAGTATGATTGTGAATATGTAGAGCAGTATAAAAAGAACTGGACAAAAGCAAAACTTTGCTCTAAAGATGATCTCCTTAGTGTTGCAGAAGATCTTTTAAAAGAGGGAGTTCGTTCTTTATCTACTGTTTCGCCTACAGACTTTGTAGATGAAAATATTATGGAGATAAATTACTTCTTTGAAGATTTTAAGACTAAACGAAATCTTTGGTTGAAAGTGGATCTTCCTCGTGAAGAGAAAGAGTGTGAGATAGAGTCACTTACACCACTGTTTCCGAGTGCTGAGTGGCATGAGAGAGAGGCTTACTCTATGTTTGGGGTGAGGTTTTTAAATCATCCCGATTTACGTGACATCATTAAGAGTGAAGATTTTGCTGGAATTTATCCATTTCGTAAAGATTTTGACTGGTTAGAGCATGAGAAAAATACAGTAGCAAATGTTCAGCAGATTGTAGATGCTTTTAAAAAAGAGCAGGAGGAGAATGAGATAGATTTAGATACGGACTCTTCTGAAACTATACTCAACTGGGGACCAACTCACCCTGCAAGTGGACCAATTCGTTTACGTGTTCATTGTGATGGTGAGGAGATAATCTCTATTGATCCTGATATAGGCTATGTTTGGCGTGCATTGGAACATCTTGTAACTCAAAAAGATTTTATAGGGGCTATCGTCTCTGTTGAGCGTTTATGCTTTATGGATAACATCAACTCCATGACAGGTTATGCGATGGCAGTTGAAGAGATAGCAGGGGTAGAGATAACGCCTTTTGCTTCATGGATGCGAGTGCTTTTAGGTGAGACTGCTCGTATCTCTTCTCACTTTATGGGTCTTGGAATGTTTTTTAACAATATGGGACTCCATACTTTAGCGATGTGGAATATGGACACCCGTGAGTTTTTCTTAGACTTTTTAGAGTCTTATTCTGGTGCTAGAATCGCTACTGCATCCATAGAACCTGGTGGTATTCGTTACGGTCTTGATATGACAATGTTTGATGAACTTCAAAAAGCACTCGATAAGTTTGATGGTAATATAGATGAGGTTGAGGCGATATTTGTTAAAAACCCTACTATGAAACTTCGTGCAAATGATGTGGGAATTTTAACTGCCGATGAGGTGCATAAGTTTGGGCTGAGTGGTATTGTCGCTCGTGCGAGTGGTGTAGAGACAGACATCCGTATAGATGAGCCTTATGCTGCTTATGGAGAGCTTGATTTAGAGTATATTACTCAGAAGAGAGGGAGTTCAAAAGATAGATTTGAGATGATTTTTCGTGAGCTTAAGCAGTCTGTTAAGATTATAAAACAGGCTAAGGCTCACATAGAAAAAGCAGTTGAAGCGGGGGAGATGAACCCTACAAAAGATCATATGGTAAAAGTACCTAAGAAACTTCCAAAGGGTGAAGCTATTAGTCGTGTTGAGTGGGCGAGGGGAGAGGTGTTGATGCACCTTGTTACTGATGAAAAAGCTAAATCTCCTTACAGACTGAAGATGCGTGCTCCGAGTTTTAACCACACTATGATGCTTGACTATCTTCTAAAAGGGCAGACTCTTTCAGATATACCTCTTATCTTTGGTAGTCTCTATATATGTCAAGGAGATTTAGACCGATGAGTGAGTTACTTTTTCAATCTTTCATTTTCCCTGGACTCTTCTATGTTTTACTTTGGACGGTAGGGCTTTACTGGTTTTTTCGAAAATTTATGGCGGCACTTCATAAACGTGTTGGACCTAGTTTTAATGGTAAGGCTGGTTCATATCAGACTCTTTTTGACCTCTCCAAACTCTTAACAAAAGAGAGCATTACCCCTGATGGAGTCAACCCATATCTCTTCTCTATTATGCCACTTTTAGCTCTTATCTTTGCGATGCTTCCATCGGCATTTATACCATGGATGGATGGCTTTGTAGTTGTTGATAGTAACTACGGACTCTTAGCACTTGTAGTTCTTATCGGAATAGAGCCATTTTTACTCTTTTTAACGGGTTTTGGTTCAAATAATAAGTACTCTTTTTTAGGTGGTATTAGGGTTTTAACACAGGCTATCTCTATGGAAACAGCCTTTTTACTCGCATCATTTTCTCCAGCACTACTCTTCTCTACTATGAACTTAACTGCTATTGTTGAGCAGAGTTCTTGGTTTAGTTTTTTAGTGCTTCTTCCCGGATTTATTATCTATTTTATAGCACTTTTAGGACTTTTAGAACAACCACCTTTTAACATTCCTGATGCAGAGCAGGAGATTGTTTATGGTTTTTATACTGAGTATAGTGGAACAAATTTCTTCTTACTTCAAGTTGCAATGTTTGCTGAGTTTATGGCTATTTTTGCAGGGGGAACAGTACTCTTTTTAGGTGCTTACAAGGGTCTGTTTTTTGATAGTTACTTCTTCTTTTTTATGAAGATGTTAGGAATAGCTGTTGTTATGATGACTCTTCGTGCAGCGACTCCTCGTATAACACTTACACAGATGTTAAGATTCTCGTGGCAGTACTTAGTTCCTATAGCTTTAGTAAATATAGCTTGGGTACTTTTCGCAAAATCACTCTGGTTTATAGGGGCTTAGATGATAATTTTAGATATATTAAAAAGAACTCTTAGAGTGGCAAAAGCACTGACAACAAAATCTCCAGCAGATAGAGATGTTCGCTTTGAAGCGATGCACCATCCCTCTCGTTATCGAGGGGAGCATAGGGTGGATTATGAGACATGTATTGGGTGTGATAGTTGTAACAAAATCTGTCCAACTCATGCGATAACGATGAAACATCTCCCATTTAAAAAGCAAAATATCGTACCAGAGGTTAATCTTTCTGTCTGTATATTTTGTGGTCTCTGTGAGGATGTTTGTCCTACAAAACCTGAAAAATCTATCATCTTAAGTGGTGGTCGTTACGATATGCTTAGTGGTGGTTGGCATGAGGACCAAGATGATTTTTGGGTTCATGTGGATATACCACAAAGTTACATCGACTCGCGTTTAGAGGAAGAGGAGGCTGCTCGTGTGAAAAAAGAGTTAGCAGCGAAGAAAAAGGCAGCTGAAGCTGAGGCAAAAAAGAGAGCCGAAGCTGGTGAAGAGCCAAAAGAGGCACAAACTGGTCTGCCTGATTTTAACAAAGGAGTAGAGGGATGAATCTAATCTTACTTTCTATAGTGATACTTTTAGCCATAGGCTCATTAGTCATCAAAAAAAGTGTTCCAGCTATCATAAGTTTTATACTTATGATGTTTGTTTTAGGACTCTACTATATCAACCTTGATGCCAAGATGTTGGGGCTTTTTCAGATATTTATCTACACAGGTGGGATTATGGTGCTTATGCTTTTTGGTGTGACTATCATCGGTTTAGAGTTTCCTAAGGCGAAGAGTAAACCTCTCAATGCCATCGGTGCTTTAGCATTTTTCCTTCTTGTATCAGCACTTTTTTTACGAGGTGTAGATACTCTTAAGCTTGTAACAAACGAGAGAGTAGAAGATATAAACCTCTTTAGTTCGGCGTTTAGCGACTATGTCATCATCTTCGCACTTATAGCCTCTTCACTTCTCTATGCAACAGTGAAGATGAGTAAGACTCTTAAAGCTAAAAGGAGACGGTAATGTTTGAGATAGAGATACTTTTTGCCTTCGCACTTTTTGCTTTAGGTCTTTATGGTGTGAGTTCAGGGAGAGATTTTTTACGTATATTTTTCTCACTAGAGATGCTTTTAAACGCCATCATTATGCTTTTGGCTATCACGGCTCACTACTTAGGGTTCACTCAAAACATAGTACTTGCCTACATGGTGATGATTTTAGCAACTCTTGAAGCGGCTGTTGGTCTGCTTATCTTTGCAGCAGCAAACAAGATAGCAAATGTTGTAACTCCTGATGAGTTAGAGGGAGCGAAAGATGAATAGTTTAGCTTTAACACTTCTGATTCTTCCTATGACAGGCTCTTTAATGGCATTTATAATTGGAAAGATAGATAGACGTTATGCTTTTTGGAGTGCCGAGCTTATAGGTTTGGCTCTTTTTCTTATAACACTTAAAATTTATAGCTCCTACACAGCACCTGTTGAGTTGGCGTTTACTTGGTTTCATTTAGGAAATCTTTCTATTCCCTTTGGTATCTACATAGATAAACTCTCTTTAGTGATGTTACTTATCGCTACGGGATTGGGTTTTTTAGATATTCATTTTGCACATGATTATATGGCAGATGACCCTGATCAACCTCGTTACTATTCAAAGGTACTCTTTTTTATCGGTGGAATGATTCTACTTGTGAGTGCAAAAGATATGGTTTCACTTTTTATGGGTTGGGAGTTTATGGGACTTGCTTCTTACCTCCTTATCTCTTTTTGGCATCAGCAACGAGATCCTGCTGATGCGGGTGTGAGTGCATTTCTCTTTACTCGTTTTGGAGATATTTTTCTCTTTGCGGCTATTGGGATGCTCTTTTATCTTACTGGAACTCTTGACCTTGTAGCACTTAACACAATGGCGACAGATGGAGAGATAGATAAAAATATGATGTATCTTATCGCTGTTTTTATCTTCATAGCAGCTATCGGAAAGTCGGGACAATTCCCACTTTTCCCTTGGCTAATGCGAGCGATGGAAGGTCCTACTACTGTTTCAGCACTTATCCACGGTGCAACAATGGTAAATAGTGGTATCTACATAGTAGCAAGACTTTTTGACTTCTACATAGCGAGTGAAGCACTCATTATTGTTGCTGCTTTTGGGGCTATTTCGGCATTTATAGGGGCTACTTCGGCTCTAGTGCAGAGTGAGCTGAAAAAAGTACTTGCTTACTCAACGATGTCTCACCTCTCATTGGCGTTTATAGGTCTAGGGGCTGGGAGTTTAGCTGCTGGTATGACACACCTTGTAAACCATGCAGTCTTTAAAGCACTTCTTTTCTTAGGGGCAGGGGCTATCATCATGTCAGCCTCTCATGTTAAAGATATGTGGCGTTTTGGAGGTTACTCTAAGAAGATGCTCTTTGTAAGTATTGCTATGGCGTTTGGGGCTTTAAGTCTAAGTGGAATCCCACCTTTTAGTGGTTTTTACTCTAAAGATGCCATCATTGCTACAACACTTCTTAACCCTCAAACTTCAGGGCTTATCTCAACACTTACTCTTATAGCAGGGGTGCTCTCAGTAGCTTATATCTCTCGTCTTTGGTTTTTGACATTTGCAGGGGAAAATCGTGATGCTGAACTCTTTGCTAAGGTGAAAAAACCATCATTCTTTTGGA
>Ga0256837_1002471_pt1 | contig 11428 bp, 10 predicted proteins | sample 4562384metaG_FD_185976 | JGI IMG/M metagenome (GOLD analysis project Ga0256837, IMG submission 185976) | Hydrothermal vent microbial communities from Guaymas Basin, Mexico - 4561-384 | ecosystem: Environmental > Aquatic > Marine > Hydrothermal vents | place: Mexico: Guaymas Basin | collected... | reverse complement strand
AAAGTAGGGATAAGCTAAATAAAGCTTTTTATCGTGATAAACTTAAACATCAAAAAAGACTATTTTATAACTTTAACATTCTAGCAAAAATTATTTTACATAATGTCTTTCTCATGTAAGGTTAACGACTAAGTCTAGCCGATAAATGACTGCTAGGGCATTTATTGGCTACGATGCTTTGTTAGATTATTATTGCCTGTTGAGCCAGTTATTGTCTGAGATAAAGTAGATTTTTCTTTATTCATTTGTTCTTGTAGTAATTTTAATTCTTTAATTGCTTGTTCACACTCTTTAAGTTTTGGTAAAATTTTTGCCTTATTTAAACTATTCGGATTATATTCATATCTTCCTCTTTCTAAAGAAATACTTTCTTGTTTTAATACCTTCAATGTGCTAAGGGCTTTTTCCCATTCTATTTTATGCTTATTAGAGATTTTATAAAAATTTAAAAATATATTTGAGGTTATTTCTTCAGGAAATGCAATCATCATAATATTTTTCATTTCTTCTCTTTCATTAATATTATTAGAAAATATATGATGCCTATATTTTGCTAAAAATTCAACCATATTATATTTCCAAGTTCTATCTTCATGCAGTTGTGCTAATTTATAATTTGCTTTAGATTTAATTTCTGATAATTCTAATTCTTTAGTTTTAGATAGGTATCCTAAATATCCTTGTAATAAAGTTACACATATTGCAATTATAGAAGTTGTCATCGCAATATATTTATTTTTCATAGATTTTTTTCCTTTTTATCTAACGGTGAAGCTGGCACGTTTAGGGCTCTTACAAGGTCTTGTTAGGAGTTTGTTATATTAATCCCCATTCTTTCTCTTTTACTCGAATATCATCTAATACATTATTAAAGTAATGTGATGTTCCATTTCCTCTACCACCCATTTGAATTTGTATTACCTTTGTTCCAAAATCTCCTGTTATTTCTAAAGTATCTATTGTTTTCTTACTTAAAAATGGTCTTATCTTACTATACAATTGACTATTAATAAAATCTTCAGAACTTAAATTTTCTTCTGATAACTTATTTCTTACTTCCTCTATCAAATGTTTTCTATTATTTAATAATATTTCTTTTTTCTTTATTCCCCAATTTGCCCAAGGAGCTATAACTGAACCAAATGCACCTGCAATAAATGCTACAATTGTTGGTATTAAAATTTTTATCCATTCAAATGTCTCTGGATTAGTTACTATTTTTACTTCCTCATTCAATTTGTACTCCTAACGACTGACTTCACCGACAGGTTTACCTGTTCGGTGCTAGGTTTTGTTAGTCTTTAAAAACTTTAAAATACTTTTAATACCAAATCCTGTAGCACCAAATTGATGATATTTATATTTATTTTTTACAAAAGCAATACCTGCTATATCTATATGTAGCCATTTGTTTTTATATTTTTTTCTTAAAAAATTATCTATAAAAATCCCACCTGTAATTGTTCCTCCTCCAATTGAAGAGGTTGGTATATTTGTTAAGTCTGCAATAGTTGATTTATAAGTATCTTGAAAAAAATATCTATTAAATGGTAAATCAACATACCACTCATCTACCTTTTTTCCTTTTTGTATTAAGTTATTTTTTATTTTATTATTATGACCTATTAATCCTGCTGAATATTGTCCAATAGCCCCTACAACGCTTCCTGTTAAAGTTGCAAAATCAATTATTAAATCAATATTTTTTATTTTATCTTGAGTATACTCAAATAAATCAGCTAATAAAATTCTACCTTCTGCATCTGTATTTATAACTTCTATGGTTTTACCATTTCTTGTTTTTATAATATCTCCTGGTTTATAAGCATTATTACTTATCATATTTTCACTAAAGCCTAATACTGCATGAACTTCAATTGGTAATTTTAAATCATTTATTGTCTTTATAATTCCAAATATTGTAACTGCTCCTGCTTTATCAAGTCGCATATCTTGCATAAATTCTGATGGCTTTAAACTAATGCCACCTGTATCAAAAGTTATACCTTTCCCAATTAAAACAATTTTTTTATATCTTTTATTTGTATTATAATTTAAATGAGCTAAATATGGTTTATTTTTACTACCTTTAGAGATTGCATAAAAAGCTGGTAATTCTTTTTTTATATAGTTTTCTTTTTTTATTTCATAATTAACTTCACTATTTTTTAATTCTTTTTTTATCCATTTGGTTATTTTTTTTGGAGTTGTATCTTCGGCAACACTATTTATCATATCTCTTGTTAAATTAATATTATTGTTAATAATGATTAGTTTATCAATTTTTTGTTTTAATTTTTTATATGAAATTTTTTTATCTTTATAATCTTCATTTGCTATAAATATAGTTTTTAACTTTTGTTTTTTTGCATTAGTTTTATATCTATTAAAAGTATAACTACCAAGCAACAATCCATCTATTAAAGCTTGTAATTTTTTATCAGTTATTCCATATAGCTTAATTTTTATATTTTTATATTTATATTGCTCTTGTATATATTGTATTGTATTGGATAGTGTTTCTGTAATAGTATATGGTTTATAATCAATAATTTTAACATAAAGTTTACTTTTATTTATGAACATATTATTAGATTTTAAAAGTTTATGTTTTTTTATTAGCACTATTTCCAAATTGGCTTTAATATCTTTCATCTTTTTATTTAAAAATTTTATTTTCACTTTATTTTCTCTTTGTACTATTTCTAAAAGAAACAACAAACTGATACATCAAAGATACAGTTATAATTTTGACTAATACACCATATATTGCAATATTCTCAAAATAGTTGATATTTTTATAAACACCATCTTTAGCAATATAAATCATATCTTGATTAAAAATATTTAGTGGATTTATAAGTGTAATAACTTTATTATTTGTATTCTGTAAAGTATTACTAATGCTATAAATGATTATCCCATTAATCAAATATATCCAAAACCAATACCAGCCATACTTGTCAGTTTCTTTTTGGTTTTCATAATATAATAGATACAATATAAATGCATAAATAAATTCAAACCAAAGCGTCCATTGTTCATATATATCAAAAGTAATAAAATAAGGTTCTTTACATAAATTTATTTTACTTATCCAATTTGGACAATATGATAAAAAACTATATCCTAAACTAGCAACAAAACCAAAAGCAAATAATACTATCAAAACTCTTACCCAGTCTGTTCCGTAGTTTGATACATATTTATGAATTAAAAGAGAGACTTTGTTTATATTTTTACTTGGATAGTGTGATTTCTCTTTACTTAGTAAGTCTAAATAAAATTCTTGCTCTAAAGGAAAAGACCAATTTACTTCAGTAGTATTGTTTTCTTTCTCATATTGTGCTTTAACAAGCCTGACACTATCTTTATTTTGAAAATTGTCTTTTTGTAAAATTTTCTTATCTTTATCTTTTAATCTTAAAAAATTAGCATTCTCAAGATGTGAGCCTATGAGACTAATTTTACCTAACTTAACATTATGAAAGAAAAAAATATCTTTTGAAACAGTATTTTCAAAATCTACTTCATCATAAAATGTAGCATCTTTAAAACTACTATAGTCATAAAATCTTGCCCTATAAAAACTTGTTTTTTTCTCAAAAAGAGTTGATACAAAAATTGCTTCTTTTTTACATCTTATTCCTTCAAAAATAACTTCTTTTTTAAATATAGATTGTTCAAAATTTACATCACTATAAAACCAAGTTCCCTCAAAACTCATTTTATGTGTAAAAGTAACTCTTATAAATTCTATTCGTTTAAAAAATTTTGCTTCAGCAAAAGAAAAACTCTTTTTTAATTTACTAAATATTTTTTTATTATCTTCATAATATTCTAAAATATCTAACTGTTCTAAAATGTGATTAAAAGATGATTTTTTATCTGTAAAATCATAATGTTCATGGAAATAAACAAAACTTAAATCAATTTCATCATTATCTTTTTGTAGTTCAATAAATTCTTTAAGTTTTTTATTAAATTTATCTATTTTATCATTATCAAAAGTATCTTTTTCAATAAATAAAATAGCAAATTCTTTTTTATTTTTTAAAGTATTTAAAAATTTGTTTTTACATTCCATCCTAATTTTTAAGATATTTGAAAAATATCTTTAGCAACCTCCATTTCCAAACTTTTTCTATTTACTAATAGATTTGTCATACTTATAAAAATATTTTGTTTTTGCTCAATTAAACTATTTATTTTCTCTTCTATTGAGTCTTTATATATTAGTCTAAATATTTTAGTTTCTATATTTTGTCCTATTCTATCTATTCTAGCAAATGCTTGTTCTTCTACAGCTGGATTCCACCATGGCTCAAACAGTATAGCATTTGTAGCACTCGTTAGATTTAAACCTACTCCTCCTGCTTTTAAAGAAATTAAAAATATATTATAATCACTGTTATCTTTTTGAAACTGATTAACTATTAAATCTCTATTTTTTTTAGTAGTTGAACCATCTAATCGTAAAAAATTAAAAGATTTCTCTTTTAATTTTTGTTCTATTTTATCTAAACTACTTGTAAATTGTGAAAATATTATAATTTTTTCATTTTTATTAATTATTTCTTCTACAATACTTAAAGCTTTATTTAATTTGCTATCTATTAAATTATAAGTGTTTATTAACTCTTTAGGAACTATTGAGTGAATAGAACAAAATTGTCTAAGCCTAAGTAGTCCTTCAAGTGCAATAGATTGAACTCTACCAGATAAACCACTTTTGATAGCAGAGATAAAAGTATTGACTAACTGTTGATATTTATCTTTTTCTTGTTTTGTAAATTCAATAAAAATAGTTTCTGTTTTTCTACTAGGTAAATTTAATACATCATTTTTTTTTCTTTGCAACATTATAGGATATAAGATTTTAATAGTAAGCTCAATTGCCTTATCGTAAGTGTCTATATCTTTTAAAAGAGGTTGAATTTTTTTTACATAAAGTTCATGCAAACTTGGATTTATTGTAAAAAGCATATTCCATAAATCATTTAAACTATTTTCTATCGGAGTGCCTGTCATTATTATTGTAAAGTCTCTTTTGATTTGCTTAATAGCATTAAATATTTGTGTTTGATGATTTTTAATCTTTTGAGATTCATCCATAATCAATACATCATATTTATTATCTTTAATTTCATCTATTTTACTTCTAACTGTTTCGTAAGATAAAATTGTAATTAAGCTTTTATTATTTTTGATATTTAGTGAAATTTCAGTTTCTTTTATATTTGTAAATTTGAGTATCTCATTTTTCCAATTATGTGTTAAAGAAGCTGGAGTAACAATTAAAATCTTTTTTGCCTGAGAAAGTAACAAAAAAGCAATGACTTGAATAGTTTTACCAAGCCCCATCTCATCAGCCAATAATCCACCATCAATGCCATTTTTATATAAATTATAAAGCCAGAATACTCCATCTATTTGATAATGTTTTAATGTAGCATTAAAGCCTTTTGATTCTAATGTTTTTAATATTGTCTCTTTACTTACTAATTCTTTTATATTTGATAATTTATCAATAAATAATCTAATATCATTTTTAAGTTCATAAGAAAACACATTTAATAGTGTTTTAGAATCAATTTCTTCTATAATATTATTTTCATCAATTAAAACTAATTCATCATTAAAATCAACAAAATTTTTATTTTGAAGATAGTTTTGAAGCATTGAATAATAAAAGTCTAAATCACTATCTTGCAAACTCTCCTTATTAAAAATATTCATTTTGAAAAGTTTATTTGATGAAAAAGAAATACTTTTAGTTTTATTAGATGAAGTTTTATATTTTATATCAAAAATATTATTTTCACTTAAATTTTTTAAATCTTCTAAACTTAAATATATGGTATCGTTTATTGATTTTTTAGTAATCTTTTGAAATTCATTTAAAAAGTCATTTTTGATGTGTTTTTCTATGTATCCAATTTGATTTTTATCTAAAATTGGAATAAAAAAATCATAATTTATAGGTATTAAATGTTGCACTTCTGGTATATCAAAATAATAATTTACAACTACTTTTGTTTTTAGTATTTTATGAATTAAAATTTTTATTTTAATGGGTTTTAAAATAATCTTTTCTTCTGTATCTGTTAATTTATTTAAAATAGAATAATCTGTTAATTTTTTAACAGAAGATTTTTTATCTTTTTTATAAAAAATAAAATTTGTTGTTTTGATTAGTTCTACTAATTCTTTAAAAATAAATTTTTTCTTAACAATATATGGAGGATATGTTTGATTAAGAAGTTTAATAAATTGGTATATTTTTTTATCTGTATTTATGGATAATTTTTCTTCTAAATTATCTATTTGTTTTTTATTTCTAATAAAAGGAGAAAGTTTATCTCTATTTTGTTGAACTTCAATATGTATTTTATCTTCAGTAAGTATGTATATAAATCTCATTACTCTACTTGGTAAGTATATTTAATAGCATTTATCATTTTTTCATAAATACTATTTTTATATTCAATAGGACAATCAATCTTAATTAAAGGTTGATTTTCATCTATTTTTGCATGAATACCTGCAAAATGATACTCATCAATTCTACATCCACCTCCACATATATATTTGATTTCACAACTCATACATGGCATTATATTATCTACACTTGACCAATTATAATAATATCTAGCTTTTTCTATAATTTTTTTAAAATCATCTTTATTTGTTGCAATAGGTTCAAGATATTCCACTCTATTACATAGATAAAATTTTCCATCACTAGAAATAGAAAGACCACCATAACCACAATTTCTAAGACCTGTTCCAACTTGCATATTATTTATAAAGTTTCTTACTTCACCATTTGGATAGAGTTGATTTGCTAATTTTCTTGTAATTTGAGAATATTTTTTTGCTTTTTCTTTCATCAAAGCACTTACTTTTCTTCCAGTAATTAACTTTTGAGCTAATTTAAAATATAAATTAGGTTTATTTAGCTCATACAAAAGTCCTTTTGCAAAATCTATATATGTTTTTTCTATGTATTCTAAATTATTTAATGTGGGAGTAGTAGCTATAACAGTTTTAACTCCTTCATTTACAAAGATTTTTACATTTTCCAAAGCTTTGTTAAAATTGCCTTTACCTCGAATAATAGAATTACTATTTTCATCTGTTCCATCTAAACTTATTTGCACTTCATCTATATATTTTTTAGCTTGTTGTATTTTATTTTTATCCCACAAAACTCCGTTAGTTAAGATTGTAACAGTCAATCCTAACTCTTTTGTATATTTTATAATTTCAAACCAATCTTTATATTGTAAAACTTCTCCTCCTGTAAAAGTTATAGATTTTATATTATTCTCTTTTGCATTTGAAATTATCTGAAACCACTCTTCTTTTGACAATTCATCTATTTTTGGTTTTCCTGAAAACATATAGCAGTGAGTACAAGCTAAATTGCAATTGTTTGTTAAATAAATATAAAGACCTTCATTATGAGGTTCATTAAAAGTTATTTTTTGAGAAGCTAAAAAGTTTCTATCAATAATTTGGCTTATCACAAAATTAAAATCATCTTCATTTGATTCTTCCAAGATTTTTCCTAAATTATTATTTTCAAGGATCATTCCCAATAATTTTTCTTGCTCTTGATTAAATAGAGCAATCCAATTGACATTGCTTTGTGATATAACTAATAAAATATTATTAATTTTATGATAAAACAAATTGTTTGGCAATTGTAAAATTGTATCTTCTGTAAGTTCTATTTCTAACTCTTCTTCCATTAAAATCCTTATATCATTTGTTATAAGCAAGATAGCATATTTTGCTATCTTGCTAGTTTGTTCTGATCAAAACAAATTTTAGTTGTTATTTACACTACAATTTTTAAAACAATACAATGAACCAACTCTTGTATCATCTTTAACTGTTTTTTTTGTAACTTTTAAAATAATTTTTTTCATTTGTTGTCCTCCTTTCATTAAGATTAAATGTACATTATAGCAAAGAGTCTTTTGTTTTTTTCTTAGACTAACGTTTGTCGTGAGCGATAATTTTCCCGCTAGGGTAAATTATTGGTCTCCTCGTATTTGTTATCTCTTAGACACTTAATCTGATTTTATCAGTTGTAAACTGGTGTATAAGCATTTGTATTAAATTTTGATAGGGAATAGAACTCTCCAGTGATTTTCTCTTAAGTTCATACAAATCATTCTCTGAAATTCTTATAGAAATTGCTTTTTTCTTTTGATGTTTGATAATTGATTGCAGTTCTTGAGTACGCTTAGTAATATTACCTTTACTTTCCCATTCTCCACTTTCTACGCTTTTTAATATGTCAAGTTCAAATTCATCTAAATTAGCCATTGTTAACCCCTTTTAAATATTTTTATTCATTTTTCTTGATGGAATAATTGTTTTTAAAAATATTTCATCTTCAGTTTCAACATAAGGTACTAAATACACATAGTCCTTAATTCTTATAAAAATGATGAAAATATCTTGATTAGGATATTTCTCTTTGTTTGGATGAGAAATATCATCAAGCAAGTCTCCATTTTCAAGTGATAAAATCACATCTTCAAAGCCAATGCCCCTCTCTTTTTTTAAGAGTTCATTTTTTTGATAATTATACATTAAGCTTTTATTTTTAAACATTTATTCTCCAAGATATGTATATACTATGTATTTTACAACTATTTATAGTTTTTTGCAAGTTTTAAATTCATTTAAAGTTCCAATTCTCTTAATAAAATCATTAAAAATTTTGATTTATTAATTATTTCTACAGTATATACTTCTTTATTATCAACTATTTCAGGTTTACTAAATGAATACTTTAATAGTTCTAAATCTTTTAAATATTCCAAACTTGAATAAATTTTATTAAATATTCTAGCATTAATTATTAATTCTTTTTTTTTAAATAAATCAGGTTCTTTAGTATTAATGTATTTAATATTCTCAATAAGTTTACCAACAAACTTATTTTCTATTATATTTGGTTGTACTTTTCTAGAAATTAAATTTGTTAAATAAATATTAAAGTTAGAACCTTTGATCTCTTTAATTCTTTCTATGTTCTTACTAATTTCTTTTTTAAAAATTATTACTAGTAGCAATATAAAAACTTGCCAAAATGAGAACCCTAATTTATCAATTATCTCTACAAAAGTATTTATTTCATTCATTTATTAAACTCTCATAATATTCTTCTAAATAGTTTTTTATATCTAAATTAATTGGTAAATTAATATTTTTACTTCCCAATTGCAATTTGATATAATCATTTAAAAAAGACTTATCATCAAAAAATTCAATTATTTCAATTATAAATGGAATCATAAGTGGTATATTGATTCTTGTTCTTTTTAAAAGATCTTTATATTGACTCCAATTTTTATTTTGAGGATGATAATTATTTCTTATTAATATGATATCAAACAAAATAGTTAAAATATAGGATTGCTTATTATTTAAAGATTCTACAAATTGTAATGCTTTTTCATTTTGCTTGATTTCTAATAAAAGCAAAATAACTTCTATTTCAAATTCATCAGCAAAATTAGAATACATAGTATTTTCATTGCATAGGTTTATTGCATTCATATAACATTCTAAACTAGTATCATAATAATTTGCATAATATAGTGTTAATGCACATGTTTTTAAAACTAATAAATTATTTTCACTTACGGGTACTAAATAACTAACTACATTTAAAGATAATTCAATATCACCAATTAATAATAATGCTTGTGCTAAATGACAAAGATTTATTATACTATCACTTGATGCACTACCATTTAAATAATAATTAAGTGATATATTATTCCAATTAATAGTATGATTTTTAAGTATTTCTATATCTTCAGCTTTTGCTTCATCTTCAATTCTACTAATTAAACAAGAACATTTAATATCAATGGCTAGTTCTAGCAAGTCTCTATTAATCTTTTCAAGTGCAATACTAGAACTATTGCTAATTGTATCATTATTAAAATTCTCTAAATTTGGATTATTAAATAATTCATTTAAAAGAGTTTTTTCTTCATTCCATTTTCCTATTGTATTATCAATTAATTCAATTGCTTCTCTTTGCCCATCAGCTTCTCCTAACTTAAATAGTTGATTTGCTTTATGAATATTAAAAATAGTTTGTGTTGATACATCAAAAATTTCCCAACTATTATTATGTACACTCCAATTATATCTTTCATTCAATTCTTTTAAAAAGAAAATATCATCAACTTGAAAAGAATATTGGGAATCTATATTACCTAGCTTATAACTTAAATCTTTAGTAGTTATTAAACAGTGGTTTGAATAACTACTTAAAACTTCTTCCATTGATGGTCTATCATTGGCATTAAATGATAAACATCTTTTTACAATTTTATATAGCCACATTGGAAAGTTTTTATTTTTTGGTTTATTCTTTAATTTAGTTTTCTCTATAGATTTTACATATAACTCTATATTTTGATTATGTAAATATTTATCAATTGATTTTTGGAATGGGTGTTCTTTATTTAGATAATCCCATGCGACAATTCCCCAACTCCAAACATCTGTATTCACTGTTATATTATTATTCATAAGTTGTTCAGGTGAACTATATGCAATTGTTGCTGCATCTATAATTTTACTAGAGTTTTCAAACATAGCAATACCAAAATCTGAAACCATAAGTTTAAATTTATTATTAAGATCTTTCTGAAAAAGTACATTTGATGGTTTTATATCTTTATGAATTATATTTTTTTTATGTAAATCAGCTATTACTTTAGATAATTGTAATAAATAAAATATGATATCTTCATCTTTTAAATAAGAGTATAAGTCATCTAGTGTACCACCTTCACAATAAGGTATAACTAAATATGGAATAGTAGAATCAAATTCTCTTGAATAATTTGAAAAAATTGAAATTATTCGTAATATTGAATATTCTTCAATATCTAATAGAAATTTTGCTTCATTTTTTAATATATTGATATCTTCTTTTGTACAATTTAAAATATCTTTGGATGTTTTAAGTACAACCAATACAGTATCACTATCACTATCAGTAAAAGGTTTAACTCTTGCTATTTGTATTATATTATTATTGTTTTCAAATTTTTCAATAATTTCATACTCATTTAACATAAATAAAGTTTCTTTTTTAAGTAACTCATTTTTTCTTTCATTACATTTAACAAAATAATGATTATTATATGGAACAACTATACTAGCTTTTTTATTAAAAAAAAATTTAATAGTTTTTTTTAAATTCATAAACTCTCTCCTTTTATTTACTTTCAAACTAAAAATTACTTTGACAATGGATAACGGTTGAGTACAAAAATATGTTACCTCTTTTTGTACTCTTTTAAGTTCTACAATGGTAGCTGAACTTCTCTAGTTTTTCAAGTTTTTTTCGGCGATGGTAACATATTTTTGTTGCTACGAT
>Ga0256837_1002470_pt1 | contig 11435 bp, 10 predicted proteins | sample 4562384metaG_FD_185976 | JGI IMG/M metagenome (GOLD analysis project Ga0256837, IMG submission 185976) | Hydrothermal vent microbial communities from Guaymas Basin, Mexico - 4561-384 | ecosystem: Environmental > Aquatic > Marine > Hydrothermal vents | place: Mexico: Guaymas Basin | collected... | reverse complement strand
GTACGAGTTCGCGGAGAAGCCCGTCATCTCGCGCTTCGGCAACCAGGCCGTTATCAAGATAATCCACGACCAGTGGTTCATAGACTACGGGAACCCCGAGTGGAAGGGGAAGGCGAGGGAAGCGCTCGCCAGCATGACGATTTACCCTGAGAGCAGGCGCGCGCAGTTCGAGGCTGTTATAGACTGGCTCGACAAGAAGGCCTGTGCCAGAAAGGTCGGCCTCGGAACGCCCCTGCCCTGGGACCCCGAGTGGGTTATCGAGAGCCTGAGCGACTCGACAATCTACATGGCCTACTACACGATAAGCAGGCACATCAACAAGCTCCGCGAGGAGGGCAGGCTCGACCCGGAGAAGCTCACGAGGGAGTTCTTTGACTACATCTTCCGCGAGGACTTCAGCGAGGAGAAGGAGAAAGAGCTTGCCGAAAAAACTGGAATTCCAGCCGAGACAATCCACGACATGAAGGAGGAGTTCGAGTACTGGTACCCGCTCGACTGGCGCTGTTCAGCTAAGGACCTGATACCGAACCACCTGACGTTCTTCATCTTCAACCACGTGGCGATATTCAGGCGCGAACACTGGCCCAAGGGCATCGCGGTGAACGGCTTCGGAACGCTCGAGGGTCAGAAGATGAGCAAGAGCAAGGGCAACGTGCTGAACTTCATTGATGCAATCGAGGAGAACGGGGCAGATGTTGTGAGGCTCTACATAATGGGTCTTGCCGAACACGACAGCGACTTCGACTGGCGCAGGAAGGAGGTCGGAAAGCTCCGCAGACAGGTCGAGCGCTTCTACGAGCTGATAAGCGAGTTCTCAAGCTATGAAGCCAAAGAGGGCGTCGGGCTCAAAGCCATTGACCGCTGGATGCTCCACCGCCTTAACAAGGCCATCGAGGGAACCACCAAGGCCCTTGAGGAGTTCAGGACGAGGACTGCCGTCCAGTGGGCGTTCTACACGGTTCTCAACGACCTGCGCTGGTACATGCGCAGAACCGAGGGCAGGGACGACGAGGCAAAGCGCTTCGTCCTTAGAAAGCTCGCCGACGTCTGGGTCAGGCTGATGGCACCGTTCACACCGCACATCAGCGAGGAGCTCTGGGAGAAGCTGGGCGGAGAGGGCTTCGTGAGCCTGGCGAAGTGGCCAGAGCCAGTCCCCGAGTGGTGGGACGAGACTGTTGAAGCGGAGGAAGAGTTCGTCAAGGCCTTCATCGAGGACGTCAAGGAGATAATCCGCGTTGCGAAGATAGAGAACCCGAGCAGGGTTTACGTCTACACCGCCCCGGAGTGGAAGTGGAGAGTCATTGAGGTCGTTGCCGAGAAGAGGGACTTCAAGTCGGCGATGGCCGAGCTCATGAAGGACCCGGAGATGAGGAAGCACGGCAAGGAGATAAGCAAGCTGATACAGCGCCTTATAAAGGAGAGGGCCTTCGAGGTCAAGAGGATAGACGAGGAAAAGGCGCTGAGGGAAGCCAAGGACTTCATAGAGAAAGAACTCAGCGTCGAGCTGATAATCAACCCCGAGGAGGACAGGGGAGGAAAGAAGAAACAGGCAATGCCGCTGAAGCCCGCTGTGTTTGTTGAGTAAGTCTGTTTTTTATTTCTTTTTAAAGCCATTGTAACCCACGCACCAATGGGATAAACCGGCAGGAGGACAATCAGAGACGCCACTTTCAGGAGTTGGGTTTCCGTGACGGTGGGAGTTACCGCTATGACCAAGCTGAGAGTGTAGACTATGAGGGGAGGCACGAGTTCTTCCAAATAGGAGGAATGAATGCGGCCGCCGATCAAACCCAAGACCAGCCAGTAAAGCGCTATGACCGTCCAGAGATAGATGTTCAGCTGGAGGGGAATTATAAGAGGAGGAAGCATTAGAGCTGAAATAATCAACGCCTTAAATGGTGTTCTCGACAGCCTGAGCAGTGAGCCGAGGTAATAAGAGGGTAGCACCATAAAAATGATGACCCAGTACCATGTTTTTCCCAACGTCAATGTGACGAGGGGTAGAGAGAGAACCAAAACAAAGCCCCCAATCGTTAGTTTCCACCGTAGCGAAGATTTGAAAGTGTATCCAACCCCAACGATTCCCATTAAAGAGACGAGTTCCAGCCAGTAGGCTTTTTTTAGCCACGAAGAAAACCATAGGATTAAAAAGAAAATCAAAAGAGCACACTCTAAGAGTTTTTTACGCATTAGAACCACCTCTGTTAATAATCGTTTTCAGCGTCTTCTCTTGTTCCTTCTTTGGTTGGATAGTCCCCTGGTCTCCACACCTTCTTACTCAAATCGGGATTCGAATCCACCTGAGCACTCATGGCATGGTTCCACGTGTTGATATATATAGCTTTGTAGCTTGCTTTTCATCTTCTTTTTGAGCCATTTAAGTCCTAACCACTATATGAAGAGTTTTCCGCTATCTTGATAACTACCAGCCCATCCTCGGAAATCGATATCATCTGTAAGTGATTAGTGAACTCGCAGGAGACCTGATACCCTATAACCAGGCGTGTAGTGTTTTGCTCAGGAAAAAGAGCAAATTTAAAGACATTTTTATCCGTTATGACTTTCTTCTTGGTACAAGAAGGAGACACCGTGGCATTCATAGGATTTATACAGACTTCACAAGTTCCGTTGAGCTTTGAAACTATAATTACATCTAACTCAACTTCTCCATGACATGAGCTAACATGAGTCACATTATAGAGAGGATTACCGTCTATAAAAATCTCTGTTTTGATAGTATTTTCGGCTGTAGGTTCTTGTGATATCGCAAGCATAATAAGAGCTATGAGGATAAAAAAGAAAACAACAATCTTTTTCATCCAACTCACCTATTGAGAGCTCCCTCCGGGTCTATTTCAAACGTTATGTAATCCGACTTTTTCCATTTGCCTCCTAAGCGTGTTTGGTAACTAACTTGGACGTATTTATACCCAACAGTAATGCTAAGAGTTCCTCGTATTCCGTAAGTATGAACATACGTCATGGACACCCTTGTCCATCTACCTGACACTGATGGGGTTTTTGGTACGAAATACAGTCTAACGTATCCAGAATGAAGACTATCTGGGGTGTAATATGCAATTGCCCCTAGAGCAGAGCCTGCTCGTCTCATTTCTGGAGACGCATATACATCTCTGAATAATACTAAATCATCTGCCTCGTCCCAGATATAGTAAACGACATCATCAGAGCCCTCATAGAGCGGATTCTCGGTTTCCTTCCACAGGTAATTTCCCCACACCATCACATAATAAGGTATTTCTGGGTCATTCTGATAGAAATGTACACCTCCAACGTCTAGTAGCAAATCGTTATAATCTCCACTCAGGGGTTTAACTGGAGAGCTTTTAATAAACACGACGTGATCCCCTAGAAATCTAGCCAGCTTTATGATAACTTCTGGATTTCCTCCACCCTTGGAAGCAATGAACTCCATTAACTGTATCTTCTTTATGAGTTTTAGTATACTAACTTCTGAAGCTGTCAGCCCTGAAGCTTTTAATTCTCTGGCTTGTTTGATATCCTCAGGTGTTATTCGTTGAATTGAAATGAGGTCTTGATAGCTCACGGATACACTAAGATTGTTTTTGAGAAAGTTATATAACTTTGCTGTTGATATTTGATTTCCATAATCAATGACAACGGGGGCATTTGTGGGAGTTCCTTTCAGTTCCGTTGAAGAAGTATCCCCTGCAACCATCCCAATCATCAGCAGTCCCAACAGGACTGCGAACAGCGGCTTCCACCGCATAGGGGTCACCTCCGTAAAGTTGTCTGCAATGTCAACTGTAAAACTTATCCTTATAAGCTTTTCTTTTTATTATTAATAAATTATCTTCCTTTTTTTTCAAGTACAAAATTATTCCAACGTGGGTTTTCCTTATCGAACTTTCCAAAAGAAGCCTGAGTAAGAGATTTGCATGGTGATGCAACCAAGCAACATATCGCCAACAAAATACATCATTAACAAAAAACCAACCAGAGAAGAATTTCAACCCTGCTATCAATTCACCCCCAACTTATAAAACCTTTTCTCCGAAAACGCCTTAAAGAGAACGCCTTTGGCTTTTTCCGGTGTCTTCTATGCTCTTTGGCGAGGAAGCCTTTAAGAGAGAAGTTCTTTCAAAAATTTCGCCCCGGAATGAGCCACTCTTACTTTCTGATGGGCTCCACGTTGAAATGCTCGAACGCTTCCGCGTCCTCCAGTTTGCACCAATTAAAGCGGGAATGAACGTCCTTGAAATTGGTTGCGGGGCGCATGCCCTAACCACCGTTCCCCTCGCCTATCTCGTCGGCGACACCGGCCGTGTCGTTGCGGTTGACCGCTCCCGCTGGCGCTTCTTTGAGGAAGTTACCTCATCGGCCGGCGTAAAGCACAGGATAATCCCGCTCAAGCTCGACGCGCGGGAGTTGCCGTTCCCGTTCAGAGCCTTCGACCTGGCGGTTCTCGTCCACGGAGTCAGAAGCCTGAAGAGCGAGGAAACGATGGTTAAGGTCATCTCGGAGATGCTCCGGGTCTCGGAGCGGGTATTCATCGCGGAGAGCCTCCCTGTGGCAAACACCGAGCGACAGAGGGCGCACCTCGAACTCTACAACCTGCGTGAGGAAATCTTTGAGGCGCTGTTCGGCGAGAAGGACGACCTGCACTACCCGACGCTTGAGAGGCTCAAGGAGCTCGTTGAGCGGGCCGGTGGAAGGGTGGCCAAGAGCGGGACCTTCGAGCCCAAGTTGCCACACTACCTCGCTTACATTCCCCGCGAGTACGTGGAGAGGATAGAAGACGAGGAAAAGCGCGCCGAGCTTTTGAGAAGGTGGGAAGAAGCCCACGAAAAGTGGAAGGCCGGGGCGGAGCATCCTCCGGCCGGGTGGCTGATTGCAAAGCGCTGAAAAGAGAAACCCAGAAACATCAGGTCGAGAGGTTGCCATCCCACCTCCACAGGGAAAGTTCAAAAAGACTCCCCAGAAGGCCCAGCAGAATGGACGGTAGCAGGAGAAAGAGCAGAACTATCATAAATCCATCGCCCTCGGTGGGGCCAGATGCCGACGCTTCAACGAAGGAAGCCACGAGCCTTATTAGCCCCAACACGGCAGCGAGAACGACCGGAACCGCAATTAGAGAAGTCTTTGCGAGCTCTCTCGGCCCAACGCCGAGCCTGAAGGCAACGAATGCAACAAAAAGTGAGCCCAGCAGGAGTCCTGTTAAGTAGAGTGCAAGCGGAAGGAGCCCCCCAGCATCAATCCCGAGGAGGAAGCCTGCCAAAAACGACAGGAGCACTATCAAAAAGGACAATTCTGCAACTTTCTGGACGTCGCGCATATCCCCCACCAAGCGAAGTATGAATATTCATCTATTTAAAAGTGTCTACGGACTGTTCTCGACAACGACCTCGACCCGGGCGCGGGCGATGACTACGAGCAGTACCGCAAGGAAGACAACCTTGAGGGCCTTTGAAAACCACCGAGGATAGGGCTCCAGCGTGCCCGAGTTAGAAACGAGCGCCTCGCCGCGGTCAAAGACCTCAGCATCTGGGGGAAGTCCGAGGAACGCGAGGGTAACGATGAAGTCCCCTGCCATTCCCGCGGTGTTGAAGATGTAAACGAGGGCCCAGAAGTCGGAGCGGAGTAGCCACGCGAGGGCGAGCAATATGAGAGATAAGGAAAGCGGCGCAAGGGTAACTGCAATAGAGCGTCTCGCAGTTAGAGGTGTTTCAACCGCGGTGTAGGGCGCGATAACGAGCTTTTCAAAGGTCGTGACGCCGAACCTCATCCCCGCACCGAAGAGCTTGGCAACGAGCGCGTGAAGGCCCTCGTGGAAAGGTATTACGACGACCCAGGGGAGGACGAGGTAGTAGACAAAATCCCAGAGCGAGCTTACCGAAACTTCAACCCATGGAACCGTGAAGGCGGAACTTATGAGAAGCAGAAGAGAGAAGATAAGGAAGTCAGAGAAATAATCGGAGAGCCGGGACTCTCCCATCAGAACTCCCTCTCCACCAGGAACTCGGCAAGGAGCTCAAGGTCTTTCCGCGCCTCACTCTCGGGGAGAACCTTTAACGCCTCGTTGGCTTCCTTCACGAGGTTCTTGGCGTACTGAGCGGCGTAGTCGATGCTACCGTACTTCCTGAGGAGCTCGATGGCTCTGGCAACTTCCTCCTTGACCTTCTCGTCGCGGATGAGAGCGTCCTCCTTGGCGTCTCCCGCGTATTTTCCAAAGACCTTCAGGAACTCGGCCTTGTCCTCCTCGTTCGCGTGCTGGAAGAAGTGGCTGACTATGAGCGTCTTCTTGCCCTTCCTTATGTCGCTCCCGACGGGCTTTCCAAGCTTATCCTCGTCGGCAATCAAATCGAGCACGTCGTCCCATATCTGGAAGGCAATCCCAATGTTCCTTCCCCATTTTGAGAGCGCCTGGATGTACTCCTCGTTGTCAGTCCCGACGATTGCACCTATCGTTGCCGAGCCGTCGAAGAGCGCCCCTGTCTTTCCGCTAATCATCCTGAGGTACTCGTCAACCGTTACCTCGTCCCTCGTCTCGAACTCTATGTCGAGCGCCTGGCCCTCGCAGAGCTCGTTGGAGGTCTTTACGAGAACCTCAAGGATTCTTGCCTTCTTCTCGGAGCTTACCTCAGCCCGGGCTACCGCTTCGAAGGCCTTGCTGAAGAGCAAATCGCCAGCTAAGATGGCCATGTTGACGCCCCAGACCTTGTGGACTGTCGGCCTTCCGCGCCTTAACTCGTCCATGTCCATTATGTCGTCGTGGACGAGGGAGTAGTTGTGAATGAATTCCACAGCGGCCGCTGGATAGAGCGCCTTCTCGGGGTCACCGCCAACGGCCTCCGTTGCCCGGAGAACGACGAAGGGGCGAACCCTTTTTCCCCCGGCGAGCGGGTAATGCCTTGCCGCGTCGTAGAGGTTTTTGGGCTCCCTCTCGGGGATGAGCTCGAAGATTTTCTCGTCAACGGCCTTCACCATGGTTTTAACCCTGCTGAAGAGTTCGTCATATTTTCCCATGCTACCACCCCGTGAGCGATGAAAGCAATCAAAGGAGAAAAAGGTTAAACCTTTATGAGTTTTGCTATAACCCCAGTGGTAAAGGGGAAATAATCAGGGAATCTCGACAACGTAGCCGTTCCTCGACACGAAGACGTCCTTTCCAATCATATAGCCCTCTTCCTCGGCCAGCTCGGCGTAGTGGGTGAGCATCCTGAACTCGCCGTGGGCCGGGACGATGTTCTCTGGGTTGAGCATCCTTATCAAGTAGCGGTGGTCTTCCCTGCTCGCGTGGCCGGAAACGTGGAGGTCCTTAATCATTCTGACACCGCGCATCCTGAGCTTCGTTTCGAGCTTGTAGCGCTGGGCGTAGTTGAGCGGATTCGGTATAGTTCCAGCTGAAAAGACGACGGTGTCGTCCTTGCCGATGTCGTAGAGCTCGCCGTCTGCCATTCTGGTGAGAACGGCTCCGGGCTCACCCTGATGGCCCGTAACGATGAGCAGGTAGTTCTCCCTAGCCTGAGAGACCTCCTTGAGGACTTTTCTCACGGCGTTGGGGCTCCTGACGGCTCTTGCCCCCTTCATCTTTATGAGGCCCAGCTGTTTCGCTATGCCAGTGTACTTCGCGAGGGAGCGGCCAACCAAAACGGCCTGTCTGCCCATCTTGTTGGCTATCCATATTAGCTCCTGGAGGCGAAAGATGTGACTCGCGAAGGTAGTCACTATCAATCCCTTCTCGTCCATGCCCTCGTAGAGGAAGAAGTCCTCGAGGAGCATTTGAGCTACGGCCTCGCTCGGCGTCTTCGTCGGCTCCGCGACGCGCGTGGATTCGGCGATAAGAACTTTGACGCCCTCCTTTCCGAGCTCCTTGAGGCGCTTGTAATCGGGCCTCTCTCCGAGCGGGTTGTTGTTGTCGAACTTGAAGTCGCCGGTGTGGAGGACTATCCCGTCGGGGGTATGGATGGCCACCATGGCCGCCTGTGGAATCGAGTGGGTGATTCGGATGAACTCTATCGCGATGTTCTCGCTTACCTGGACTATCTCCCCGAACTCGGTCTCGTACATCGGGTTCTTGACCTCAAAGTACTCCTCGCTCTTGACCTCTCCCTTGGCGAGCTTAATCGTATAGGGCGTCCCGTAGACGGGCGTGTCGGGGTAGTGCGGGGCGAGCTTGGCTATCGCGCCGATATGGTCGAGGTGGCCGTGAGTGAGGGCTATCGCGACGACCTTCTTGTTCCGGCTCTTCCAGAGAATCCTGTCGTCGGGAATCGCGCCGAGCTTCTGGAGCTCCTTGTCGGAAAACTTCTGGATGCTCGTGTCCTCGTGAATCATGACGCGGTCGAGCATGATGCCCATGTCGATTATCACTACCTCTTCCCTTCTGCCGTCGGAGTAGCCAACGGCCGTCATGTTCTTTCCGACTTCCTCGTAACCGCTGATTGTGTAGACCTTTATCATCTCAATCATCCTCCCGCCCCGGGCCCCTCCTGAGGCGCGGGGCTGCGTTGGGCATTACTCTGAACGAGGGTTTAAAAAGGTGTGCATCACCTCGGTGACTTCAGCGAGAGCACCGACCCGGTAAAAACCGCCAGGACGAAGGCCAGAGGAATCAGCCCCAGAGAGCCCCAGAGTGAGAACCAGTTCCTTCCCCAGAGCGAGATGGCAACGGCCGAGCCCGACACGGCTCCGAGCAGAAAAGCCGGCCCGTCTTCTCCTGGTTTCCAGACCCTGAACAGCGAGGCTAAAAAGGAAAGGATTATGCCGGCAACCGCAGTCAGAGGAGTTAGCACTATGAGAAACCCCTCCAGAAATGAAAAGACACGAAAAAGGAGACGCCTCACCGTTCTCACCGGGCGCGCAGATAGCTGGGAAGGTCAATCCTCTGCTCAAGCCACTCCCTCGTGAAGCCCGTGATAACGAGCGGAACCCTTCTCAGCTCCTCGACGTTTCTCGCCCCCACGAGGAACATCGCGTTCCTTATCTCCTCGATGTAGCGCCTCAGGATTTTGATGACGCCCTCGACGTCGCCCTTTACAGCTGGCTTTAGGAGGGGCAGGGCCACTCCCGCGAAGGTAGCTCCCATTGCGAGAGCTTTGGCCATCGTTATCCCGTCGCGCATTCCGCCAGTGGCTATTATCGGTAGGTCTGTGGCATAGCGGACTTCGGCGACGCTTATCGCGGTCTTTATGCCCCAGTCCCAGAAGCGGAGGGCAAGGTCCCGTCCCATTTCATCCTTTGCGCGGTAATACTCGACCGCACTCCAGCTCGTCCCGCCGAGGCCGCCGACGTCTACTGCGTCTATCCCGATGCTCTCAAGCCTTACTGCGACTTCCATTGAAACTCCGGCGCCGGTCTCCTTCGCTATAATCGGGTATGGGAACTCGGCCTTGAGCTCCGCCAGAGCCTTCAGAACGCCCCTGTACTGCGTGTCCCCCTCGGGCTGAACGCTCTCCTGCAGAGGGTTCATGTGTATGGCAAGGGCATCGGCCTGAATCGTCTCGACGGCCTTTAACGCCTCTTCGATGCCGTAGCGTTCGGGTATTGTTTCAGAGAACTGGGGAGCGCCGAGGTTGCCGACGAGGAAAACGTCTGGAGCGACATCTCTTACGTAGTAGCTCTCCCAGGTTTCAGGCTTCCTTATCATCGCCCTCTGACTGCCGACGCCCATCGGTATGTTGAGCTCCTGCGCGGCCTTCGCGAGGGTCTTGTTTATCCTTCCAGCCAGCTGGGAGCCCTTAGTTCCACCTGTCATTCCCGCTATGAAAATCGGGTAGTCAAAGCGCCTCCCGAGGAACTCAACACTCAAATCAATCTCGTCCTTGTCAATCTCGGGCAGGCTCATGTGGACGAAGTGCACATCCTCAAAACCGTTGCTCACATGGGCCTGCACGTTACGCTTTAGGCAGTGCTCTATGTGCTCGAACTTCCTGATGATAGTGAGCTCTTCCTTACCAAAAGCCTCCATCACGACCACCGGGGAAGAGAAGGCGGAAAAAGTTAAGAGGTTTTGGGTGGGCAGACGGTAACATTCACGGTTTTCACAACCAGCCAGCCTTTCGGGTTCTCAATCCAGTTGCCGAGATAATGGGCGTTCACGGCCGAGGTGAGGAAGTTCGGCATTTTAGATGCCCCGATTGTGAAGTTAAACCTCGACCTGAAACCGGGAAGTATAGGAAACCTCTCGCCAAAATCAACCGAGAGGGGGAGCACGAGGTCCCGGTAGTCCCCTTTACCCGTGCTGTGGAAGTAAATCACATGGAGGGTAACGTTGTTGCAGGTTCCGTAGTAGGTTACCAGGTTAAATTCGATTTTTCCAGACTGAACCGTTGATGGGAAGCCGACGGGAACTGCAAAGACCCTCAATTTGGCCAGAGCGCTCCCGTTGGAAGCCAAGACTTGGAACGGGTAGTAGATAACGGTGAGGTTCCTCGGGTTTCCATCGCTCCATGTCACGGACAGGTTTCTGACATCGCCCAGCACAAGCCACGAATCGTTGTTCTCCACCCAGCCAGGATAAACCAGAATAACCGCATCCCTTCCTCCGGCGAGAGCTCTAACGATGCTCCCACCCCGGAGCTCCCATTTAACAATAACGGTGTTGTCCTCAGACTGAACGCTTAGGTTCAGGTTATCAGGGGATGCGTCGAAAGCACTCAGGTAGCCACCGGAAGATGCCTTCTGAAGCCCCCAGAAAGCGAGGATAAAGAGCACCACGAAGGCTAAAGTCTTACGCAACATGGTCATCAAAGTTATCAACGTCAAGAAAAATAAAAGGATTTCGTCCCAGCTAATGTACAATCCTCGTCCCAAATCCGTCTCCCCGTATCGCCCCCTCCAGCCTTCCCGGTATTTTTCCGTTCACGAACCAGACCTCGGAAAAGCGGGCGATCTTCTTTGCCTCCCTGAGCTTGTTGCAGATCCCGCCGGTGACGTCCTTCGCCGAGCAATCCAGTCTTTCCAGGAGTGAGTCAATCTCATCCACGCTGATGTTCTGCAAGAGCCCTCCCTCCCCCGGTTTCCCATCGTAGATCCCGTCGACGTCCATGAGGAAAATAACCTTCTTCGGATTGAGCATCTTGGCGAGATAAGTTATTATCTGGTCGCCCGAGAGGATGTCTATGCCCTTCGCCAGGTCGACCGAGACATCGCCGAATAAAACCGGAACGAACCTCAGCTCGAGGAGCTTCTTTATGACCTCCACGTCACCGTAGGCGACCTCCCCGTTCTCGGTTATGAAGACGGAAGATGTGGCTACCGGGAAAGCTGGAATGCCAACCTCCAGAAAATGATCGAGGAAGTTGTTGTTGGCCCTGAGCATTGCCTGGTGGGTTCTCGTGAATCCTATCATCCTCTCCCTCGCTACATCGAAGTCCTCCGGAAGGCCCTCGCGGATCCCGTATTTCTTGGCGTAGTGATGGCCGAAGCTCCCGCCGCCGTGAACTATCAAA
>Ga0256837_1002468_pt1 | contig 11439 bp, 9 predicted proteins | sample 4562384metaG_FD_185976 | JGI IMG/M metagenome (GOLD analysis project Ga0256837, IMG submission 185976) | Hydrothermal vent microbial communities from Guaymas Basin, Mexico - 4561-384 | ecosystem: Environmental > Aquatic > Marine > Hydrothermal vents | place: Mexico: Guaymas Basin | collected... | reverse complement strand
GACTTAATATGGTATATAAACTTATTGTTGATGGAATGAATGGAACTATAGAAGCTAAAAATATTATTTTTACATATGAAAATGAAAAATATACTGGTGCATTATTCAGTATAAAGCTACCATTAAATTTGGAAGAAAAATAGATGAAACTTATAAAATCATTATTAATTTTATTTTTATTTAATACTGTTGTATTTTCGCAAGACTTACAAAAAGTATCATTACAACTTCAGTGGAAACATCAGTTTGAATTTGCTGGTTTTTACATGGCAAAAGAAAAAGGCTTTTATAAAAATGTTGGACTAGATGTAAAAGTAAAAGAATATAATTTTGGTACAAATATAGTAAAAGATGTAGAAAATGGTAAAACTACTTTTGGGACAAGTTATCCTAGTGTAATTTTACAAAAAGCCAATGGAAAAGATATAGTTTTATTAAGTGCTATTTTACAATCATCTCCACATATTCTTATTAGTTTGAAATCCAATAATATTAAATCAATTAAAGATTTTAAAAATAAAAAAATAATGATATTAGATAATGCAACTCAAACTGTACCGTTTATTTCTATGCTAGAATCAAATAAAATATCTATTGATGATATGATAAAAATAAAACAAACTTTTACATTAGATGATCTACTTAATGGTAAGGTAGATATAACTACAGCATTTGCTTCAAATGAGTTATATTATTTAGATAAAAGAGAGATAAAATATAATATTTGGGATCCCAAAGATTATGGATTTGATTTTTATGATGTTATTTTATTTACATCAAGTAATGAACTTAAAAAACATCCAGAAAAAGTGGCAAATTTTAGAAAGGCATCTTTAAAAGGATGGAAATATGCATTTGATAATATTGAAGAAACTGTAGATTTAATACTAAAAAAATATAATACTCAGCATAAAACAAAAGATGCTTTAATATATGAAGCTAAAGTTTTAAAAAAATTAGCATTTAATGGGACAAAAACGTTAGGAAATATTGATAAAAATAAAATTCAAAGAATATTTGATATATATAATTTAATAGGTCTTGCAAAAGATAAAATTAATTTTGATAACTTTATATATGATCCATTAGCAAAAGAATCTGTTTTAACTTTAAAAGAAAAAGAGTACTTAAAAAATAAACAAATTATAAATATGTGTATAGATCCTCACTGGATGCCATTTGAAAAGTTTGATAAATATGGAAAACATATAGGTATGAGTGCTGATTATTTTAAAACATTTCAAGAAAAAATAGGAATAAGAATTAATCCTATTAAAACAATTAGTTGGGAACAAACTCTAGAATTTGCGAAACAAAGAAGATGTGATATTATATCTTTAGCTATGAAAACACCAACTAGGGAGAAGTATCTTAATTTTACAAGACCATATTTAAAAGTTCCATTAGTGATAGCTACAAAAACACAAGTACCTTTTATAAATGATATTACAGTATTGGATGGTAAAAAAATTGGAATTACAAAAGGTTATGCTTTTGTTGAAATATTAAAAAATAAATATCCAAAATTAAATATTATTGAAGTAGAAAATATAAAAGATGGTTTAGAGAAAGTAAATAAAGGTGAGTTATTTGCATATATTGGTACATTGGCAAGTATTGGCTATAAATTTCAAAAAGGTTTCACAGGAGAATTGAAAATAGCAGGTAAACTTTCAGAGAATTGGGAGTTAGGTGTTGCAGTTAGAAATGATGATCCAATTTTATTGGATATCTTTAATAAACTTGTAAATAGTGTTGATGAAAATATGAAACAAAAAATACTAAATAATTGGATATCTATTAATTATGAAAAAGGGATAGATTATAAAATAATATGGAATATTTTGATTGTGGTATTTATTATTATAATATTTTTTGTTTATCGACAATATATCTTAAATAGATCTAATAAAAATCTTCAAAAAATAGTAGATAGTAAAACTCAAGATTTAAAACTTTTAAATGAAAATCTAGAGATTCAGATTAAAAAAGAAGTTCAAAAAAACCTTAAAATTCAAGAACAATTATTTCAATCAGAAAAGATGGCAGCAATGGGAGAGATGATAGGTAATATATCTCATCAATGGAGACAACCTTTAAGCGTAATATCAACTGCAGCTACAGGTATAAAAATACGTAAAGAGTTTGGTGGTATTGATGAGAAAGAAGAGTTTGAAACTTTAGATTCTATAAATGAAGCAGCACAATTTTTATCAAAAACAATTGATGACTTTAGGAACTTTTTAAAACCAAATAAAGAAGTAATTGAATTTAATATGAAAGATACTTATAAAAAATCTTTATCATTGATTAGTAGTAAATTAAAAAATAAAGAAATTGAGATAATTGAAACTCTTGAAGATGTTAAAATTATTGGTTTGGAAAATGAATTTATTCAAGTAGTTATAAATTTATTAAATAATTCTATAGATGCATTAGAGTTAAATAATATAGAAAAAAAATATATATTTGTGCATTTATATAAAATGAATAATCGTACTTTTTTAGAGATAAGAGATAATGCAAATGGAATTCCAGATGATATTATACATAAAGTTTTTGAACCATATTTTACAACAAAGCATAAATCTCAAGGTACTGGTATTGGGCTTTATATGACTCAAGAGATAATTGTAAATCATATGAATGGTAATATTACTGTTGAAAATTGTGAGTTTGAATATGATGGTAAAAAATATATTGGTGCAAAATTTACAATTTGTTTAGAATTTGAATAAATGATATATTTTTATCTATTTTTAGATAAAATGCAAAAAAATATTAATAGGATTTAAATAATGGCATTATATACATGTGGACATAAAATTCCTGATAGTGATAGTATCATATCAGCAATTGCTATGGCATATTTAAAAAACGAACTTGGTGTAGAATCAGTTGCGGTTAGACAAGGTGAAATAAACCCTGAGTCTGCTTATATATTGGATAAATTTGATTTAGAAGCTCCTGAACTTAAAACTTCATTTGCTGGTTGTGATTTGTTTATGACTGATTATAATAATTATACTGAAGGACCAGATGATTTAAAAGAAGCAAATATTGTTGGTATTGTTGATCATCACAAACTTGGTGGACTTATAACTTCAGCACCACTTGAAGCTTGGATTAGACCAGTTGGATGTACAAATACAATAGTTAAAGAGATGTTTGATTATTATGACGTTAAAATACCAAAAAATTTAGCTGGGGCTATGATGTGTGCCATTTTGAGTGATACAGTTATCTTCAAATCACCAACATGTACAAAAGTTGATACAAAAATTACTAAAGAATTAGCCACTATCGCTGGAATTGAAGATTATAAAGCAATTGGTATGGAGATGTTTAAAGTAAAATCTGCAGTTGACGGAGTTCCTGTACGAGAGCTTGTAAAAAGAGATTTTAAAAACTTTGATATGCATGGGCATAAGGTAGGAATAGGTCAGCTAGAAGTTGTTGATTTATCAATTTTTGATAATATTAAAGATGATCTTATTAAAGATATTCAACTATTATTGCAAGAGGAAAATGCTGATACGGTATTGCTACTTTTAACTGATATTATGGCAATGGGATCTCAAGTACTAGTTGCTACAAAATCACCACAGATTGTTGAAAAAGCTTGGGATGTTAAAATTGAAAATAATCAATTTTGGCTAAAAGGGTGTTTAAGTCGTAAAAAACAAGTAGTTCCATTTTTGGAACCAGCATATAAATAACATATAATAAGATAAGGAAAAACATGAAAAAACTATTTTTAATAATCGGAGCACCAGGAAGCGGTAAAACTACAGATGCAGAATTAATTGCAGCAAAACATGATAATATCACTCATTATAGTACAGGAGATATGTTTAGAGCTGAGGTTGCAAGTGGAAGTGAATTAGGTAAAGAGATTGATACTTATGTAAGTAATGGTAACTTAGTACCTATTGATATTGTAATTGAAACAATTGTTGGCGCTATTAAAAAAGCACCAACTGATGTGATTGTAATTGATGGGTATCCAAGAAGTCAAGAGCAAATGATAGAGCTTGATAAATATCTTGAAAAAGAAGATGAAGTTGAACTTGTAAATGTAATTGAAGTTGAAGTTTCAGCTGAAGTTGCTTGTGATAGAGTATTAGGAAGAGCTAGAGGTGCCGATGATAATGTTGAAGTATTTAATAATAGAATGAAAGTATTTACTGAACCATTAGCTGATATTCAAGAATTTTATGGATCTAAAAATTTATTAACAAAAATCAATGGTGAAAGAACTATTGAAGAGATTGTTGATGAGATGGATGCATTTATTCAATCTAAACTTTAGTATAAAAAAATGAATTTTTATTCTGTAATAATTGGTACAGAACTTCTAAATGGGCGTCGTAAAGATGCCCATTTTTCGTTCTTAAATAGTGAATTATTAAAACGTGGCTGGGAACAAAAGGCTTCTTTTGTGATTGAAGATGATCCAGCTTTTATGGAAGATATATTTAATTTTATAAAAAATGATCCTGATTCTGTTATGTTTTGTTTTGGTGGAATTGGTGCAACACCTGATGATTATACACGAGTTTGTGCAGCTAATGTATTTACAAATGCTAAAATGGAAGTAAATGAAGGTGCAAAGAAAGCTATACTTGATCAATTTGGAGATGAAGCTTATCCTCATAGAATAAATATGGCAACACTTCCTGTAGGTGCAGGATTACTTAAAAATGTAGTTACAAATGTACCTGGATTTTATTTAGAAAATAGATTCTTTTTTACTCCTGGATTTCCAAAAATGTCACAAAGTATGGTAGTGGAAGCTTTAGATAAATTTTATAAAGAAAATAATAATAAAAAAGTAAGATTTTCTCTTGTTGCAAATTGTAGTGAAAATGAACTTGTGGATATAATGAAAACTATTCCTAATAATATTGAACTATCCTCGTTACCTAGGATAAATGGGGATAAGCGATCTGTAGAAATATCATTAGCTTCATATGATAAAAATGAGTGTAAAATGTATTTTGAAAGGTTTGTTGACTATTTAAATAATAATATGATAGAATGTCAGTAATATGTAAAAAGGCTTAATTATGAATGTATTTGATTTTTTAAATAATTTGAAAATTAAAAATAAGTTATTGTTGTTGGTTTCGTTTCCATTAGTTGGATTATTATGGTTTTCTATTCATATTGCTTACAACTCTTATACTGTAAGTAAAAATGTAAGTCATGCAAAGCAATTAACATCATTGGCTACAAATGTGTCTTTATTGGTTCACGAAACACAAAAAGAACGTGGTTTGACTGCTGGGTTTCTAGGTAGCAAGGGTAAGAATTTTGCTACTAAACTTCCAGAACAAGTAGAAAAAACAAATGCAGTTATAAATAAATTTAAAAACTATGTAGCAACTATTGATTATGATAATTACGAAGGTGAATTAAAACAATATATCAATAAAGCAATATCTTTTATTGATGGTATTAATAGTATTAGAGATCAAGTAAGTAATGTATCCATATCTACAAAAGATGCATTATCATTTTATACTAAAACAAATTCTAAATTTTTGGATATTATAAATGTAAGTGTAAAATTGAATAAAGTTCCTGAAGTTATAAAAGATGTTGCAGCGTATAATGCATTTTTACAAGCAAAAGAAAGAGCAGGAATTGAAAGAGCTATTGGAGCTAATACTTTAGTTCAAGATAAATTTTCTGCTGGTATGAGAGAAAAATTTATGAATTTAATATCTTCGCAAGATTCTTACTTAAAAACTTTCAAAGGTTATTCATCTTCTGTTGAAAATAACTATTTTGATAAAACTTTACAAGGTAGTGATATTGATTATATTAATAAAATTAGAAAAATATTAATAAATTCAAATGAAGTTGGTGGATTTAATATTGATCCAGAGTATTGGTTTAAAACAATTACTAAAAAAATAAATTTATTAAAAAAAGTTGAAAATCATATACGAGATAATATGAGGTTGAGTGATCCTGCTGTAATAGAAGCAAGTAAATTAGCAGCATCTTTAGCAAATCTTTTGCATGAAACTCAAAAAGAAAGAGGTGCAACTGCTGGATTTATTGGTAGTAAGGGGGTGAAATTTGTAAAAATTTTACCAAATCAAAGAGACCTTACTAATAAAAGATTAGAAATAGCACTTGATACAATTAAAAATTTTAAATCAACCTATAATAATAAAGAGATAAATAAAGTACTATTAAACAATATAAATAAAATAGAACAATTAAAATCTATGAGAAAGAATGTTTCAGCTTTAAATATTACTGCTCCTGAAGCAATAAAATATTATACATCTATGAACTCAGGTTTTCTAGATACTATTGCACAAATTACAAAAAGTGCAACAACAGCAAAAGAAACGAGAGATTTAATATCATATTATAACTTTTTAATGTCAAAAGAAAGAGCTGGAATTGAGCGAGCAGTATTATCAAATAGTTTTTCTAGAAATAAATTTATAAAAGGTATGAAAGTAAAATTTACAAAACTTGTGACTCAACAAGAAGATTATATTAATACATTTCTTAAAACTTCAAGAGATGATTTTGTAAACTTTTATAAAAATACTGTAAAAGGCAAAGCTATTGATGAAGTGAATCGTATGAGAAATATTGCATTTACAGCTACTACTATTGGTGGTTTTGGACAAGATCCAATTGCTTGGTTTGATAATATGACAAGTAAAATAAATAAACTTAAAAAAGTAGATGATTTCTTAGCAACAAGACTTATAAGTAGATTAGATGAATTAAAAAAAGAAGCTAATTTTGCGATGTATAGGGATATTATAACTGCTATTTTTGTTCATTTCTTTGTATGGTTTATCTCTTTGGTTATTGGTAAAAATATTATAAGAAATTTAAATGAGTTTAAACGGGGATTAAATTTCTTCTTTGCATATGCAGTACGAGAAAAAGAGTATATGAAGCCAATGGAAGTATATGGAAGTGATGAATTTGCAGAGATGACTATTGAGATGAATGAAGGTATTACAAAAACATCATATATAATTGAACAAGATAAAAAAGTTGTTAAAGAGATTGATGATGTGATGCAAAAAGTTGGAAATGGATTCTTTAGTTATAATATTCATGAAAAAGGTGCTACGACTGAAGTTGAGGCATTAAGACAAAATATTAATGATATGCTTAAAAATACAAAAGTCAAACTAGATAATTTAAATAAATATCTTGATCAATATGGAAAAGGTAATTATAATTTTAGATTGAGTGAAGAAGAATCACAAGGTATGTATGGTGACTTTGGTACACTTTCAACTAGAATGTCTGGATTAGGATATGATATATCATCATTTATGGCAATGTTTAGTAACGCTCTTGATAGTTTAAATAGCAATACTGAAATATTAACTTCAAATGCAAAAACATTATCTCAATCTTCTACTAATCAAGCAGCTTCATTAGAAGAAACTGCAGCTGCAGTTGAGCAAATTACAAGTAATATTAGAAATACTGGTCAAAGTGTAGCTGTGATGTCAAACCTATCAGATGAAGTTACAGTTTCAGCAGAATCTGGTGAAAAACTAGCTAAAGAGACAGTTACTTCTATGGATGCTATTAGTAATGAAGTTAATTCTATTGCAGATGCTATTACAATTATTGATCAAATTGCATTCCAAACAAATATTTTAAGTCTAAATGCAGCTGTTGAAGCTGCAACAGCAGGTGAAGCAGGTAAAGGCTTTGCTGTAGTTGCTCAAGAAGTAAGAAACCTAGCAAGTCGTAGTGCAGAAGCAGCTAAAGAGATTAAAGATTTAGTAGAATCTGCTAACTCTAAAGCAAATGACGGTAAAATAATTGCAGAAGATATGATTAGTGGTTATAATGATTTAAATAATAAAATTACTCAAACAAAAACAATGATTAATGATGTAGCAACTGCCTCTAAAGAACAAGAAATTGGAATAGTTCAAATTAATGATGCAATTAATAATCTTGATAAAGTTACTCAAGATAATGCAGCTTCAGCGAATGAGATAGATAACTTATCTGGTGAAATTGTAGAGTTAACAAATGATATATCTTCAGTAATGGATCAAGTTAAATTTGAAGCAGATATTAAAAAACAAGTATGTGATGTAGAACTTCTAAGAAAAATATCTAATTTTAAAATAGATCATGTACAGTTTAAAACTAGTAATTTTATGAAATTAAATGAATTTACATCATTTAGTGTAACTGATCCACATAATTGTAAACTTGGTAAATGGATGGATGAGCAAGAAAGAAACAATGTAGGATTCATTCAAAGTACTGCTTGGAAAAATTTAAAAACAGTTCATAACAATGTTCACTCTGCTGTACAAAGTTATATTCAGAATAATGCAAATAAAGCAGATAATAAAATTTTAGGACAAATTGCAAAAGATATTGAAGATAATACCTTAAATGTTATGAATAATTTAAATGGTGTTTTACAATCACATTGTAAATATCAAAAAGATGAAAAAGATGAATTAAAATCTATTGGGGTAAGTCAAACTGTTACACCTTCTAAACATATAGAAACAAAAGTAACAACACAAGTGGTTAGTAAAATAGAAAAACCTGTAATAACACCTACACAATCAAATGATGATGAATGGGAAAGCTTTTAAGCTAACCCATTTATCCACCTTGACATAAACCTTTGTAGTTTGTGTTTTTTATTTTCTCAAGATACACTAAAGTGTGTTCTAACACTTTTTTCTCTTCAACTAATGGTTGCATCAAAACATTTTTTTGGGTTAGTGATATTTTTTGATTATCAACTAGTGCCATAACTTCTGATCTAATCTCTTCTAATCGTGTGTTTATTATATTAATCATTTTCATAAAAGAAGTTTATCTAATTTAGATTAATATTTAATAAATTTTAGAGTAAATCTATAGTATTATACGCTCAATAAATATATAAAGATACAATAAGGAATGTTATGAAAGTATTATTAATAAAAGATGTAAAATCTCTAGGAAAAGTTGGAGAAGTAAAAGAAGTAAAAGATGGTTATGGTAAAAATTTTCTTATAGGAAAAGGTTTTGCAAAACATGCAACTCCTGAAGTATTAGCTCAATGGGAAGAAGAACAAGCTAAATTAAAACAAATTGAACAAGAAGAGATCGCAACTGCAACTGAATTAAAAAATAAAATAGAATCTTCAAAATTTACTATTAAACATAAAGTTGGAGCAAATGGGCATCTAATTGGAAGTGTTACAAATAAAGAGATTGCTGAAGAATTATCAAAATTTGATATTAATATTGATAAAAAACAGATCCATTTAGAAAATAAAATAAAAACACCTGGTATCTTTGAAGTTGATTGTAAATTGGGTCATAGTATTCATGCAACTGCAAAAATTGATGTAATAGCTGAGTAATATATGTTTGAAGCAACTACGATACTAGCGTACAAATCTGAAGATGGACAAGCAGTTATTGGTGGAGATGGTCAAGTAACTTTTGGTGATACTATTTTAAAAAGTAATGCTACAAAAATTAGAAAATTATATAAAAATCAAATATTAAGTGGCTTTGCAGGAAGTACTGCTGATGCATTTAATCTTTTTGATATGTTTGAAGATCATTTAGAAACTACAAAAGGTGATTTACTAAAAGCTGTTGTAAATTTTTCTAAAGCATGGAGAAAAGATAAAACTTTGCGTCAACTTGAAGCTATGATGCTTGTACTAAATAAAGATCATATCTTTATACTAAGTGGAACAGGAGATGTAGTTGAACCAGAAGATGGCAAAATTGCAGCTATTGGTAGTGGTGGAAATTTTGCTATTAGTGCAGCAAGAGCATTATATAAGCACTCAAATCTTAAACCAAAAGAGTTAGTAAAAGAATCATTAATGACTGCAGGTGAATTGTGTATATATACAAATCAAAATATTAAAATTTTAACACTTCAAGAGGATTAAAAATATATGGAAATGACACCAAAACAGATTGTATCATATTTAGATGATTATATTATTGGTCAAAATGACGCAAAAAAAACAATTGCATTAGCTTTAAGAAATAGATATAGAAGAATGCAACTTGATGAACAGATGCAAGAGGAAATTGTTCCTAAAAATATTCTTATGATAGGTAGTACAGGTGTTGGTAAAACTGAAATTGCTAGAAGATTAGCAAAAATGATGAATTTACCATTTATCAAAGTTGAAGCATCAAAATTTACTGAAGTTGGATATGTTGGACGTGATGTTGAATCTATGGTAAGAGATTTGGTATACGAATCAATAAATATTGTTACAAAAGAGTATGAAGCTAAAGTTGAAAATAATATTGATGCTGAAGTTATAAGACAAATTGTAGAGATACTTGTTCCTCCACTTCCAAAAGGTGCAACTCAAGCTGCTCAAGATTCATTTATTAAAACATACAACACTATGGAAGCAAAAGTTTTAAGTGGTGAAATGGATGATAAAAAAATTGAGATTGAATTACCTAAAAAAACAAAAGTAGAAATAATTGATAGTAATTTACCTATGGATATGAGTGCTATGCAAGAAAGCCTAAATAAAATGATAGGTGGAATGAATAAAGAAAAAATTAAAAAAGAAGTTAAAATAAAAGATGCAAAAACTCTATTAAGAGGTGAAGCTAGTGAAAAACTTCTTGATCATGAAGCTATAAAAATTGAAGCTGTAAAAAGAGCTCAAGATGGTGGAATAATTTTTCTTGATGAGATTGATAAAATAGCTGCACCAAAAGATGGAAGAAACTCAGATCCAAGTAAAGAGGGTGTTCAAAGAGATCTGTTACCAATAGTTGAAGGTAGTAGTGTGCATACAAAATATGGTCAAGTTAAAACTGATCATATTTTGTTTATAGCTGCTGGTGCATTTCATGTGAGTAAACCAAGTGACTTATTGCCAGAGCTTCAAGGACGATTTCCTTTAAGAGTAACTTTAAATGCACTAAAAGAGGAAGACTTATATCAAATATTAACAAATACTAAAAATTCTTTATTAAAACAGTATTCTGCTATGCTTGGTGTTGAAGGTGTTGATTTACAATTTGAAGATGAAGCTATAAGAGCTTTTGCAAAACTTAGTGTAAGTGCAAATGAAAAGGCCGAAGATATAGGTGCTAGAAGATTACATACTGTTATTGAAAAAGTTATAGAGGATATTAGTTTTGATGCTGATGAACATAGTGGTGAAACTATTAGTATAACAAAAGAATTGGTGCATGAAAAACTAGAAGATATAGTTGAACATGAAGATACTGCAAGGTATATTTTATAATAATTTACAATTAATAATTTTTTTTGTATAATTATTGTAATTGGTTTAAAGGATTATAAATGAACATAATTACATTTGATGATAATATTGATGAAAGTACTATTGATAGTAAACATAATGTTGTACACTATCAAAGTGGATATACTCAAAATGCTGCTGATATAGCTAT
>Ga0256837_1002467_pt1 | contig 11439 bp, 6 predicted proteins | sample 4562384metaG_FD_185976 | JGI IMG/M metagenome (GOLD analysis project Ga0256837, IMG submission 185976) | Hydrothermal vent microbial communities from Guaymas Basin, Mexico - 4561-384 | ecosystem: Environmental > Aquatic > Marine > Hydrothermal vents | place: Mexico: Guaymas Basin | collected... | reverse complement strand
GAAGAAAGAAAAAACCAAAATAAAAAACTTGCTACCTTCTGATTAAAACCTTCTTTTAGAGAAAATATGCCAAAAGCTACTGTTATAATTGATTTAAATCAATCTGATGATCAATTTTATAAAAATTTATCCTCTAACGCTCGCAATCATTACAATAAAGCAATAAGAAAAGGCCTATATTTTCAAATTGCTGAAAAAAAAGATTGGGAAGACTTTTACAATCTATGGCAACAAACCAGCGCTGAAAAATGATTCAATATTATACCCAAAAAACAATTTGATGAATTAAAAAATTTTCTACTAGAAACGAACTCGTGAAATCTATTTTTAGCTAAAAAAGATAACCAGATAGTAAGTGGGAGTATATGTTTGTTTGATAGAAATTTCATAATATATCTTTATGGTGCCACCAATAGACAATTTGGTAATATTGGAGCTCATCAATTTTTAAAAATAGAAATGTTTAAACGAGGTAAAAAAAACTGATTTTTACGAGTGGATCTTTTAGGTAGTCCATCATTTATAGAAAAAAACTCCCCACTTTATGGAGTGGGAAGATTTAAATGGTCCTTAGGTGGTAAACAAATAGAATTTTTAGGAAGTTACGATCTAATATTCAATCAAAACTTATATCAAATTTTCAAACTAAAGAAACAGTTATGATAACTAAAACTTTATTTTCTTTTTAAAAAACTCAACCCAACTTTGTAAATCTTGATCTAATCACTTTAGAAATTCTTTTTCTAATTCCCTTTTTGCTTCAACAGATGATGATAATTCATATATTTCTTTTATACGATTAAGAGTTATCTTCAAAGTATTTAAAAATTCCTTAAACTTTTCATTATTTATATCCAACTTCAATTCGTTATTTACAACGTTTATTAAATTATTATCTACTAAAACTTTGAAAATATAGCCACTGAGGACCCAATAAGGTCTACTATGAGGTTTGTCCTTTGAAGGAATTCTTCTAACAAAATCATAGATAACAAAATAAATTAAATTTTCTATCTCCTTTTTAGTTAAATCTTCAAAATTATTATAAATATACAAAAAATAATAAAGAGTTGCCTTAAGTTCTTCTAAAATACTATCATATTTGTGATCTAAAAATAAACTATGTCCAAACTCATGATATTTTACCTCATCAAAAACAATGTTTTTAAAAATTTTCTTATCAATTTTTAATCATAATTGTGATAAGTATTCATCAGCTTTATCAACCATTTTAAGATTTCTACTTTTGATCAAGTATATAATCTTTCAATGTTTATCAGATAAATTTTTATTATTTGGGAAAGATCTTCATAAAACTTTAGCAAAACTTGTCCGTCAACTACCTAATATCAATTCAGTATAATAAAAATCTATTTTATCCATACCATAAGAACTTCAAAAATATTTTTTAGACAAATTTTCTATCTGCTGTTTCTCACGATTATCCGTAGATTCAATAAGATGAATCTCAATTTCAGGATCAATAAAATTTTGATGATAATAATTTTCTAAAGGTAATAAAAACTTTATATTATTTTCATCATTTCTTTTTTTCCAACTTGGGATAACATTATTTTCTTCTAATTCAATGTAACGATTATAATCTACACATCACCTCAATATTAAATCTACAAATCATAAAAAAGCTCCTTTTAAGTAAATATTATTAAATCTAAGAAATTCTTTTCTAACTTGCTCTAATTCTTTTTTACTAACAAATGCAGCATAAGAAACTATTTGTCAATTCAAGACTCCTCAGTAATAAACTTGTTTGCCAAAATTTTTATCTGTCACTTTATCTATTTTTTCTTCCCAGTCAATAAAAATAGTATCAAAAATTTCTAAAAATCCTGATTCAATCAAATTTATTAAATCTGATATCTCTTCTTCTTTTAAAAAACTATTAAAATATCCTTCTTTTTTCAACAAAGATAAAATAATTTGCCTTATATATCTTTGCTTTAACATAATAAGTTCTCTTATCTTTCTTCTTCTCCATTTTATTATTTGATCCTTTTGTTGCTCTGACAATTCCTTTGAATTTTTTATCACATCTTCATATACTCAGATAGCTCAAAATCTATTTTCCTTAAAGGCATTTTTAAAATTTTCATCAAATCATTCTAATAATGCTTCCATCTCTTCGTTCACATATTCTTCAATTTCCTTTATCAAAATACCCAACTCATCAAAATTTTCTGGTTTTTTAAATTCCTTTTTTAGTAAATTTGATAAAATCTTTTTAAAATCTACATTTTTTCAAATTCTTTCCTTTTCAAAACTAAGTATCAATCTTTGTAAGTCCTTTTCCATTAAAAATAAATTTAAAAAATAAAAACCTTAACAAAAATTAAACTTATTTTATATGATTCTTATCCTTTGTCAAATTTTTATATATCAAAATCAAAACACCTATTGTCAAATATACATCTACTAAATTGAAAACAGGCCAAAAATGTAAATCTATAAAATCTCTTACTCCTCACAAAAAAATCCTATCATTTACTTGCTATTACAACTATTTAACAATTTCTCTTGAATTTTTTATCAAAATTATTTATCCTTAAAATTAAGTATTTTTATCTTATTTATTAATAGTTTCACTATGACTACTATCATACAACAAACTAAGCAAATTATGATGCTAGTAATATTCTTATCTACGATATTTTTATTAAATTATGCTAATGCTGCCAAAATAACTATAAATATTCCCACTAATACCAAAGAAATTAAAATATATTTCAAATCTTGAGATAAAATCTATCTAACTAATAAATCAAATAAAGATTTAGTCGTAAATATCTTTTCAGGCAAAAACTTATCAGATACACTTATAAATAAATTTATATTAAAACCTTACGAAAAGAAAATAATAGATATAAATTTAAACAATATACATAATTACAATTCTTATAATGAACTATATTATGTAATAAAATACTTTCCTGTTTTAGACCTTTTAAGCAAGGAGAAAACCTTATTACTAACTTTAATAATAAGTAACTCAACTATCAACAAATATAAACCTATCTTAGATAAAATATTAATAAAAATTAAAAAAATGTCTAAAAGTAAGCAACAAAATTTATTAAATAAAATTCTAAACATTGAAGAAGTATTAAAAACTTCTAATATAAATCCCCATAAAAAGAATACTTATTTAACGGTATTAGAATACTTAAAAGTTAATATTAAAAAAATGTTATATACTGAAAACTTTATCAATAATCCTGAAAGAAATAATAACAACATATATTCATTTGATAAATTTAAAATATTAAACGATAATTGAAAAGAACTAGAGTTATTTCTTCCATGAAAATCAAAATTTTATATACCTTTTCGGTGAAGATATATTAAAAAATATAAAATCGAGAAATGAAACAAAAACATAAAAATTAAAGTATGGAATGTTTGTAGACAAAAATTTGATATAATAGATCAAATTAACAATAATCTAAATAAGTGTAGACAAAATGTATATACATTTATAAATGATTGAAATACATACACTAAGTTAAAAATTTATACTAATAAAAAAGAAGAATTTTATTATAAAAATGGACGGAATTTACTATATTTAAAAAACGATTATAATATAAAAAAACTATTAGATACATTTGATATACAAATCTTATCTTTCAGGAAATATTGAAAAAATTATTACTCTTGAATTAATGAACCAATATATACTAGAGAAAAATTATTAAAAGATAATTTACATTTCGAGGAACCATTAAAAGGTAAAATAATATGGTGATACTCTAAAGGTAATATACAGAAGACTTTGTATATGAAAGATTCATCAAGAACAACTATTAATAATGGCAAGAAAGAGAAAAAAAATATAATAAAAGAAAATTCTGAAAATATTACAATTACACCACATAGTATGATATCTATTGGATTTTATAGAAAAATAAAAAAAATTAACATCATCAAGGGAAATGTAAAAAATATAAAACTTCAAATATGGAATTGATGTACCCAAAAATATGAATTTATGAATGTTAGAGATTTATCAGAAAATACACGAAACGAATGTTATTGAAATGTGATAGTGATAAAAAATTACTCTTGAGAGCCAGCAATAATAAATATATCTCGATGAGAATATATAAAAAATATATGTTTATATTATTGAGTTAATTATGTTAATCTAACTTACTATAATACAAATCAATTTATAAAATTGCTTAAGGAATATAAAATATTAGATTACAATGTATGGACAAACAAAAAAAATTACACAATTAAAAAAGAATTTGATAACTCTAAACATTATCCATGATATTACCCTTCCCCATGGGGATGAACATATATAAATTATCAAAATAAAACTCTACTAAAAGAAGCTAAAGAAGAATTATTAAAATACATAAACTGATGAGAAAATTTATTCATAAATATTAATCTCGATAATCGAAAATATTGTATAAATCTCAATATAGATAAAGTAAAAACATTAGAAAATTATAAAAATTGCGAATGATTAAAACCTTTTATATATGACAAATCTTTTAAATGTTTGGGAAAAGGTTATGGGATTAAAAATGGATTCATTATAGTAGATAGTGCTGTAAATTTGAAAGGTTGTTATGAAAGTTTTGTAAAAAATAAATATAAATGTATAGTTAAAATATGAGATTTTTATGTATCTCCTGCCTATGTAGAAAAACTTGAATGTAAAAACATTCCTGAGTTATATAAATACAACAATGGTGATTGTAAAAAAACTTTCAGAAAAGCAACAATTACATGTAATAATTTTTCTTCTATTATAGGAATAGGTCTACGAAGATTACCAACATTATCAGAGATGCAAACTATGCATAACCATAAACATTTAATATATGATTTACATTCTTGGTATTATTGGAGTAAAAGCAAAAATTACCGAACTACTAATCGTTATACCAAAAAACCTATCTATCTTCATTATTGATTTAATATAATAGAAAACAAAAAAAATCTATTTTTAGATAGCAATTTTCTTAACGCTCGTTGTGTTTTTAATATAAAAAGCAAATAACAACTTATCTAGAATATAATTATAAATATAAAATTTTACATATCAAAAACATTATTTTCTTCACTAAAATAAGAAAAAAATAAATAAAATATTAAGATATTACGTTTATCAATTTGTTTACATTATTATTGCTATTTCTAACATATTATTCCCACTCAAAGTTATTTTTATATAATTTACATCATTATTATTCACTACAACAATTTTCTAATTAAATTTTTCACATTTTTGCTATAACATTATAGATATTTATCATAGGTAAAAATATCGCCAAAATTAATGCAAAGACTAATAATCAAACAATTAAAATAATAAACGGCTCTAATAAATTTTGTAAATTTTTTATTATAAAAGCTAAATCTTTTTTATATCTTTCTCAAGATTCTAAAAGAATTGATGATACTTGTCATGTCCTTTCTCAAATATATATGTTATAAGCTATATCAATAGGTATATAATCGTTAGCATAATTTACTATGCTATCCTCAATATCATATAAACCTATTGCTTGAGATAAAAGTTTTCAATGTTCCACTTCAAATCTAATCCTTTCAATCTCTTTTTTATATAAAATATTTTGTAAACCATCTTTAATTAAATCAAGACTAGTCAATATAGGTACTCAATTTTTCAATAAAATTCACAAATTATAAAAAATATAAATAATATATTTTCTTCTCACTATTTCTTTAATAACTGGCAATTTTATCGCCAAATACGAAAATACATACTTTCATACAATCGTTGAAGCTAAAAATCTAAACAAAATAATAATTATTAAAATAGCTATAGATATATACAACCAATTAACTCTGACAAAATTAGATAACTCAATAATAACTCTAGTTATAAAAGGTAACGGAACATTTACTTGTTTAAAAAATACAATAAATTTAGGAATTAAAAAAATTAATAATAAGGAAAATATAATGATAGACAAAATTATCACTATTATAGGATATGTCAATACTGTCTTAATTTGTTTTCTTCTAAGTTCCTCATCTTCTATTCTTTCTGTTATAACAGAAAATACTTGAGGTAAAGTACCTGTCTCTTCTCAAATTTTTATCAAAGAGATATCCATACGACTAACATTAGGATAAAGCAATAATACCTCTGATAACTTCAATCCATTTTCTATTCATTTCTTCAATCAACTATAAAATTTTTTGGCACCTAAACTTTTAGCTTGGTTATAAATAATAGAAAGTGCAGTTTTAATATCCACATTAGCATTTAAAAACCAACTCATTTTTTTATAAAATTCATTAATATCCTTTTTTGAAGGTTGAACAAATTTATACAAAAATTTCTCTATATTGTGTTTTTTATTCTTTTTAATTTTTTCTTTTACTTCTTTTTCTTTTAGTTTTAAAATTTTCTTCATTAACTTAACTAATTCTTTTTTCTCTACAAAAGGATATTTTTTTAACAAACTATTTATCTTTATTAAAGCCTGCTCATATTGTTTAGAATCTATAAGTAATTTTAAACTATCTAATTCCATTTGATATTCTTTTCTCTGTTTATTTTTCAAATCTTCTAATTTCTTTTTTAAGAATTCTTTTTCTAATTTTGCTAATTTTTTATCAAAATATTTAAACTGCTCTTTTACGAATTTTATTACAACTAATCAATCATCATAATTTCATTCTTTTAATAACTTCTTCAAAGCTTTATATATTTGCTTTTTTTCACTTTCAGACAAAGTAACATTATCTACTGGTTTTTCTAATAATCATACTAATTCTAATTTCTTTAAAGTTTCTTCAATATCCCTTAACTCTATTGTCTCTAACAAAGTTTTAGCTTTTAATTTTTCAATTTGATCTAAATATTTATTTAGATTTTTATCATCTGGATATTCTTTTAAAGCCTCTAAAAGTTCATAAATAGCGGCATTATAATCTCATATATTTATTAAACCTTCTATTTTATTTATAGTAGACCAATATTTTAACTCCTGTCTCAACCTTTCTTCTTCTTCATTTCTGGAACTTAAAAATTTTTTAATCTCTTTTTCGTACTTGATTATATCTCTTTTTGCATTTGGAAATTTAACTTTAAATTCTTCAAAAAGCTCCTGAGCTTTATCTATTAATCATTTGTCTAAATACCAATCAAGCCAATATCTATATCATTCAATAGAAGAAATTTTTTTTATACTATATTTATAAGGACTTTTTTTGTAATCTTCGATAAATTTTTTAAGAAAAATAATAATTTGTTCTATATTTCTCTTTGCCGATTTATCGGTACTAGAATAATACTTCTTCTCTAAACTATCTATTAGCTGATTAAATTTTCAATTAACAAATAAACCTATTTCTTTTGTGGAAAAAAAGTTTATATTATTTTTTATAAAATTAACAACACTGTCCAATGTCATAAAATTAATCTTTATATGGTAAAACTTTATCCAAGGTAGTATATCAAAGTATTACTTTTATTAGTCAATCTTGAAAAAGTGTTAAAAATCATTTTTGAATCATTAAATCTTCAAATAATTTTTCATTTAATTGTCATGAAGATATAAATTTAGAAAAGTCTTTATCTATATAAATAACCTCATGTAATCATAGTCTTCATTTATATCAAGAATTAAAACATTTTTGACATCAAACTGGTTTTTTAAAATTTCTTTTTTTTATTGAATTATAAATTGGTCACAAATACTTCTCAAATATTTTTTCTTCTTCTGAAGAAATTTTAGTAGATACCGCACAATCACACAATTTCTTAACTAATCTCTGAGAAACTATTAATTTCAAAGCAGATGCAACCAAATAAGGTTCTAAACCGAAGTTTAAAAGTCTTTCAATTACTCAAATTCATCTATTTGCATGAATTGTTGCTAAAACTAAATGTCAGGTAAGTGCAGCTTCCATAGCTAATTTTGCTGTTTCCAAATCACGAATCTCTCATACTAAAATAATATCAGGATCTTGCCTTAAAAGTGATCTTAATCAAGAAGAAAAAGTATATCAAATACTAGGATTAATTTGAGATTGGTTAATACCTGGTAAAGTATATTCAACAGGATCTTCTAAAGTACTTATATTATATTTCTTAGGATCAAAATAATTTAACATAGCATAAAGTGTTGTAGTCTTTCATGAACCTGTAGGTCAAGAAACAAGAATTAATCATTCTTTATGATTAAGTCATTTTTTTATTAATTTAAGATTAATATTTAAAAATCCCAAAGATTCTATATTCAACAAAGAATAATCTTTCTTTAAAATTCTTAATACTATCTTCTCTCCAAAAAGTGTTGGGAAAGTAGAAACTCTTATATCTACATCTTGTCATTTATAAGAAAAAATTATTTGTCAATCTTGAGGTAATCTTTTTTCATCTATTTTAATAGAAGCTAATAGTTTGATACGTGAAACCAAAGCTTCAAAATAGTCTTTTCATATATCATAAAATATATATAAATCTCCATCTATACGAAATTTTATTATTACTTTATCTTTTTGAGGTTCTATATGAATATCAGAAGCATTATATTCTATAGCCTCTGATATTAAGTTATCTACAAAACTTTTCATATCGTCTATTATTTTTATTTGTTTTACATCAGACATTGTATTAACCTTTATTTTTTAAAAATTTTTTTTTCTAATATAAATAATCAATATTTATACTGATAAAAATCTATTTCATTTTTAATCAATCTATATGTTAAAATATTTAATCTAATCAAAAGATTTCTTTTCTTTTCCAAAGGAATATCTTTTAATCCCATTATAAAATTAAATTCGCTAGAATAATATGTATAAAATTGCTTACTATTTCATTTAAATTCTTGCTCTTTTATCAAATTAAATAACTCTTTCTCTTTCGATGATTTTTTTTCCTCATTTTTAGTAAAATCTAAATTTAACACATTTGCCATATATAATTTTATTTTATTTTTTAAAACTTCCTTATTCAAAAAAATATAAGTTGTCAAAGCAAAAAAGAATAATAACAAGAAAATTAAAAAAGCATATTTTAAATATTTTTTTCTCTGCTCTTTTTTTTCGAGCGATTTAACAATTTTATATTTTTCTAAATCTTGTTCAGTAATATCAGGTTCTAGTCATTGTGTAGCCACTTTTACAATAGGGTCATCATATAACTGTTCTTTATCGTTTATTACTTCCTTATTTTCATAATTATTGTTATCCACTATATTTTCTTTTTTATCATCATTTTCAGAATTAATCTCATTTATATTAGACAAACTAATATCTATAATATCATCTTCAAACTCACTTTTTTTATCTCAATTTTCTAAATTAGATAATAATATTGTATCTTTGTTATTCTCTTTTTTAACCCCATCAAACATTTTTATTTCTTAGATTATAAATATAAACTTATACTAAATTATAATCCTTTTTTAAATCTTGTCAAATTTTAAATAGATTTAACTCGATAAATTTCAATAAATTAGACAATTTTCGTAAATTCATTTTCTCTTGAAATGATATATTAAATAGAATATAATTTTTATACGATAAAATAATTTTACAAAGTTAACTAACTAAAAATGAACAAAAAAGCCTTTACTCTTATCGAACTAATAGTAGTAATATCTATTCTTGCTATTCTTGTAACTATCGTTAGCTTATCTATTACAGACAAAGTAGGTGCAAGTAAAGATGTAGCTAGATTATCTAATTTAAAAAATCTTAGCAATGCCTTAGATTTGCAATATATAAATGATGGTATATATCCTATGCCCGATAATGCAAAAACCATAACAACAGACAGTGGAGATATCTTATATTATTATGGTTATGCAGGAGCTTGAGTAGCTGAGCAAGTAGATACCTTAAAAGAAGCACCAAAAGATCCGGAAACAGGTCAACCTTTCGCTTATGCCGTTACAAAAGATCAAAAACAATATCAAGTAGCTGTAAATGTTAGTTCATTAGATTTATCCTACAAAAAAAATCTATTTATAAATCAAGCTTTTGCTGGAGATAATAAGTATTTTGTAAAAGTATACTGAAATTTTAAAAAATTATTACTAACAACAATTTGATTTGACTATTATCTATTCTACTTACCTACTATGATAATAGTAGATGATAAAAACATTATTCTTAAACCAGAAAGTATAAAAAATACCAAAATTACAAAAGTAGAAATTTATAACCCGGATTCTAAATCAGCTTACAAATTTAAGCAAACAGAAGATGCAATAAAAATAAATGATGTTTACAATCCTTCTGATACAGTTGTAAACTTTATTAAAACTAAATTAAAACTTACTTCAACCCTTATTGCTAAGAAAAAAACTTCAAAATTGATAAACGATTTTATGAAAAATCTTAAATGATGTGATGGTACTCCTAATGGACAAACTAAGACTTTTTATGAACTTATGAACTGCAACAAACCAATTACAGTAAAATGTATAAATTGAACTTGGTATAAGGAAGATTGAAGTATGTTTGATGCTGGCAATAAGTATTTCGTAACTTGTATGAATCCAAGTACTGACTACTGTCTACCTAAAGAAATAGAATGATGATTTATTTTACCTTTAACTGACAATGGAGAAAGTTTCTCTTGATCTAAATTAAAAGTTGCACCTAACGGTAATTATTGGCCTGATGTAATAAGTGTAAATTACTCTTGTAAAGAAGGTGTATGGACAGAAAACTCAAATCCAACTACTACTAAAGTTACAAGTTGTGCACAATTAAAAGATATCCTTGGTCCAAAAGACGGATGGTATATCTTACGGAGAGATAATTGATATCCACGATGGACATATTGTGATTTCGCTGAAGATTCCTCAGGTCAACAACCTGAATGTAATGCAGAAAATCATTCTAAATGGTATGAATATGTTTGAGCAGATTGAACTACTATCAAAAAACAACAATGTATATGGAAAGACCCTAATGCCACTATTACATTTGTTAATTCCAATGGAAAGTGGCTAGGAGACTATTATTTAAAATTAAAATATTATACTACAAAAAAATGTGATTATGTATGTTGTGATGATAACCCTTATACTTCTTGTCATCCTCGGACAATAATAAACCACTATTCAAATATTTGTAAAACTTACTGATTTGATGGTCGGGTAATAGACTGAAAATTTGATGATAAAGACTCATATGTATCTTCTATTACTTCGTCTAAAAGTGATATTTACTATTTTGATGCTAAAAATCTTAAAATTACATATGCAACCTCAGATGAAAAAGATATAGTAAATAGTGAACTAAAATGTATGAATAATACCACTCAACATGACGGTTGGGTTGACAAAACTAAATAAATGAAAACAATAATTAAAAACAAAACTTATCTTAATTATTTATATAAATAAAAACAAAAAACAACCATGAAAAATCAAAAAACCTTTACTCTTATCGAACTAATAGTAGTAA
>Ga0256837_1002466_pt1 | contig 11439 bp, 9 predicted proteins | sample 4562384metaG_FD_185976 | JGI IMG/M metagenome (GOLD analysis project Ga0256837, IMG submission 185976) | Hydrothermal vent microbial communities from Guaymas Basin, Mexico - 4561-384 | ecosystem: Environmental > Aquatic > Marine > Hydrothermal vents | place: Mexico: Guaymas Basin | collected... | reverse complement strand
AATATAAATATAAAGGTGATAAAATGAAATATGTATTTATGGTATTAGTATTATTAACTACCGCATTTGCGAATAATTGTAACAATAAATTATTTACTTTTCAGAGTAATGAAAATAGTAATATTAGTTTAGATAATTTTCTAAAGGCTTTAGTAGTAGATAATTGTAATTTAAATATGGTTTATAAAGATGATTTAGCAAAGCAAAGATTAGAAATGTTAAAATTAGGTAAAATTTCTATAAAAGATTATCCTTTAAATAAATGTTTAGATTTAACTATAGGTTCAAATAATCTATTTTATAAAATAAACGGAAATAAATTAGAAATATCATATATTAAAACAAAAACATTTAATATTGATTATATTCCATCTACAAGAACAGGTTCATCTACCTTTAAAGCATCATCATCAGAAGATACAGGAGATGTAAATTCAGTTGATTCTAAATATGAATTTAATTTTTGGGATACATTATCAGGTAATTTAAAAAATATTTTAAATACTGTGGATAGTTATAAAGCAGCAGAACCTATTATTGATAAAAATGCAGGATTAGTAACTGTAACAGCTACAAAAAGACAACTTGATAGAATTCAACAATATATAGATAAATTAAATAATAGATTACATAAACAAATTATTATTGATGTAAAAATTTATGCAGTGGATTTAGCAAAATCAAATCAAACAGGTATTAACTGGAGTAATTTAAGTTTTTCAATAGGGACTGCTACTACACCAGTAACAAAACCACTAACGACTTCAAATATTCTAGGTAGTCAATCTATTTTTTCTAATGCTGTATTTAATGTAAGTGGGCTTTTAAACTTTTTAGCAACACAAGGAAATGTGAATTCTATTTCAAATCCTAAAATTTCAACTATTAACAACCAAAAAGCAATTATTAGTGTAGGTGATACTATAAATTATAAAGTTATGACAAAAGGTCCTTCTATTGATGCAAACGGAAATCAAATACCTGCTACATATAGTGCAGAAAATAAATTTGTAGGTATTTTACTTGATATTACTCCTGAAATTAGTGATGATGGCACGATAATGTTAAGAATTAATCCAACAATTTCATCTTTTAGAGATGAAACACAATTATCTGACCCAAATAGAGATTTAGCACCAGATACTACTGATAATAAACTTAGCACAGTTGTTAGAATTAAAGATGGACAAACTTTAATTTTAGGTGGGCTTATTACAAATAAAAATAGTTTTAGTGAAAATGGAGTGCCTGTATTAAAAGAGATACCGATTATCAAATATCTATTTTCATCGAAAACTCAGATTTCTCAAAAAAGAGAGTTAGTTTTTGTTGTAATACCTCATATTATTGATTTAAGTAAAAAAAGAACAATTCAAGATTTAGGATTTTGATGGACTTTAAAGAAGTAAAAGAATTATTTAGGGATAAAATAGATATAAATTTATATGTGCCGTTGTCTCAAAAAACGGAAATTGATTTAACTTATGGTATTTATGAAAAAGAGAAAATGATTTTAATTTTTGGGGAAGCTGGAAATGGAAAAAGTTTTCTGATGAAAAGAATTTATGAAAATTTAAAATTGAAAAATAATGAATTTAAATTGTATTTTATTTCAAATCCATTTGAAGAAGAAGAAGCTTTAGATAAACTTTTTTTGTTAGGAAATAATAATAGACACAAGGTTGTTTTTATAGATGAGGCACAAACTTTAAGTGATGAAAAAATTGAGAAGCTTAGAATGCTTGCCGATAATCATCCTTATACTATAATATTAGCTACACACGAAAAAGAAGCAAAAAAAATTTTTGCAAAAAAACATTTTCAAACTAGAATTAACTATTTTGTGAATTTAACCCCTTTGAAATTAAATAAAATAGAACTTTTTATAAATTCGAAACTTATTCAAAATGAATTTCACGAAATAGCTTCTTTGTTTAAAAAATCAAATTATAAACTTATATATAAATATACAAAAGGAAATTTAAGAGAAATTAATCGCTTAATGTATAAAACATTTGATATTATTGATTATTTTTATAATAAATATCCTCATAAAGTTTCTAATAGTAAATTAGATAATAAATATATAGAAATGGCTTATATGGATTTAAAGGGTATTGATGCATAAATATGAAGAATTAGAAAGATTATATTATAAAAAAAAATATACTAAATATTTTTTTATTTTTTTCAGTATAGTTTTATTATCTCTTTTGATATTTTTTCTTACTCAAAATTCTGATAAAAATATACAACAAAAAAGTAGTAAAGTTAATAAAGTGAATATAGAAAAAAAAGAGATAAATAAAACGAAAGAAATTATAAAAGAGAAAAATAATTCTAAAAAAGAGATAAAAAAAGTAAAAGAAGTAAAACAAATAAAACCTGAACTAAAACAAATAAAAGAAGTAAATAAAACAAAGTTAAATAATAAAAAAATAAAACAAGAAGTAAAAAAATTAGTTTTATATCCTATTTTTCCCGAATTAAATGAAAATAAAGATAAAAAAGAGGATAAAAAAGAGATTAAACAACAAAAATCTCCTAAAATAGAAGTAAATAATATAAAAAAAGAAGAAAAAAAAGTAGCTTTAAAAATAGTAGTAAAATCAGTTAAAACTACTACTGATTTAATTCATATCTTTGAAAAATCACCTACATATGACAATGCAATAAAAATAGCAAAAATTTATTTTGAAAGAAAAAATTATCAAAAAGCAGTAGAATGGTCAAAAAAAGCTAATAAAATAGAACCAGAAAAGTATGAAAGTTGGTATATTTTTGCTAAAAGTTTGATAAAATTAGGAGAAGTTAATAAAGCTAAAAAAGTTTTAATTGCTTATTTAAATACATATGGACCAGATAAAAATATAGAAAAATTACTAAGGAGCATAAAATGAATGAAAACATTATAAAAAAAATTAAAACATTACCACCATTACCTAAAAGTGTAATAGAAATACAAAAGATAACATCAGACCCAAATGGAAGTATAGCTGATTTGATTAAAGTAGTAAAAGAAGACCCAATGCTTACAGCAAATTTACTTAAAGCTGCAAATTCACCTTTATATGGTTTTTCAAGACAAATTAAAAATGTTGACCAAGCAGTATCACTTTTTGGAATGAGCACAGTTAAAGGTTTTGCAGTGGCTAGTGCTGTAAGAAATAGTATGAAAATAGATTTAAGTGCATATGGAATTAGTGAAAGTCATTTTGTATCTGTTTCTCAAATGCAAAATGCCTTAGTTATAAATTGGTATAAAAGAGATAGAGCAAAACTAGATATTTTATCAACGGCATCATTTTTACTTGAAATTGGAGCAGTTATTATATCTTCAATTTTAGTATCAGAAGGATTAGCAGATGAATTTAAAAGTAAAGTAAATTCGGAAAACAGAACACAGCTTGAAAGAGAATATTTAGAAACTGATACAATAGAAGTAACTGCTGAAATTTTTAATTATTGGAAATTTGATCCAAATTTAGTAGAAGCTATTAAATTTGCTGAAAAATTAGATAAGGCAGAGCATATTGAATATTCTGCACCACTTGCAGTAACTTATAAAATAGTTGATTTATTTAATCCTTTTAATGAAAATTCTGTAAAAGAAGGTATAGAATTAGCAACAAAATATAATTTAAATGTAGAAGCTTTAAATGAGGCGATAGAGATAATTAAATGAAACAATTTATAACACAACTTACAAAGGGGATATATAGAAAAGATATTCCTAAATTTTATAAAGATTTAGTAGATTATTTAATAAAAATAAAAGCTTTAAAAGGTAAAAAAGAATTAAAACTTACAACTGATTATGTAGTAGGAACTATTGATATAAATTCAAAAGGGGTAGGCTTTCTTACTCCTCATACAGGGAAAAAAGACCTTTTAATTGAACCGGAAGATTTAAATGGGGCAAGTAAAGGTGATTTTGTAATAGCAAAAAAAATATTTTCAAGAAATTCTCGTCCAAAAGCAAAAGTAGTTATTTTACTTCAAAAGGCATTTGAAACTATTGTAGCATATCTTTCTTATGAGCCAAATCCAGTTTTAAGAAATATAAAAACTGAAAGAAAAATAGAGGTAAATATTAAAGAAAAACAACTAAAAAAATTACCACCAAAAGCGGTATTTAAACTTGATGCTTATACAAATGAGATAGTGGAGGTTTTAGGTGTTTTAGATGATGCGACAATTGATGAAAAAATTTCACTTGCTTTATATAATAAAAAAGAGGAATTTTCAAAACAAGCTATAAAAGAGGCAAAAAGTTTTGGTGATTTTGTAGATAAAACTCTTTATGCAAGAGAAGATTTAACTCATTTACCATTTTGCACAATAGACCCAGAAACTGCAAAAGACCACGATGATGCAATATATTTTGATACAAACAAAAGAGAATTGTATGTAGCAATTGCTGATGTTAGTGAATATGTATATTTAAATGGTGCTATTGATAAAGAAGCACAAAAGAGAGGATTTAGTATCTATTTTCCTCATAAATCTATCCCTATGCTTCCAAGAGAATTAAGTGAAAATATATGTTCATTAAAAGAAAATGAAGATAGACTTGCTTTAATTTTTAAAATAACATTTGATGAAAATAACAATATAATAAAAGAAGAACTTCTTGAAGGTATTATAAATTCAAAAAGAAAATATAGTTATGAAACTATTGATAAATTTTTAGAAAGCGAGGGAGAAAAAGACAATATAGATGAAGAAATTTTATCTTGGCTTTTACCTTTATATGATATTACAAAACATCTAAAACACGAAAGAATTAAAAAAGGTTTAGAATTTTTTAGTGACGAAATTAGAATGACTTTAGATGAAGATGGAAAACTAAAAAAAGTAAAAATTGAAAGTGAAACACCTTCACATGGGCTTATTGAAGATTGTATGCTTTTAGCAAATAAAGCAGCTGCAAAAATGATAGATTTTGGTATTTTTAGAGTTCATCAAGCACCAAAGAAAAAAGATATTCAAGAATTGCTAAATAATTTACTTCCTTTTGGAATAGATGTAAAACTAGAAGATGATGTAATCAAAACTTTTAAAGAGATTCAAAAACAGGCTAAAAGTTTAGGTATTCAAAAACATATAGATAGAATGATAATAAGAACACAACAACAAGCAAAATATGAAGCTTTTAATAATGGACATTTTGCATTAGGGTTTGAGAAATATACCCATTTTACATCGCCTATTAGAAGATATTCAGACCTTACACTTCATAGATTATTAAAATCAATACTTCATAATAATCAAAAATTTGAAAAATTTATCCTTAGAAATATAGAAAGTTTAGTAGTAAAAATTAGTGAGCTTGAAAGAGAAGCGATGAAAGTAGAATGGGATTTTTATGATAGAAAATTTGCAAGATGGGCTGATGAAAATATAGGGAAAGTTGTAAAAGCTGTGGTAGTTGATACAAAATCACCTCCTATTGCGAAAATAGAAGATGAGATAGTAGGGGCTAGAATTTTTCTAAAAAAAGATAATGTAAGTTTACTCGAAAAAGTTGATGTTAAAATTATATCTTCAAATATAGCAACTACTAAAATTAAGGGAGAAATTGTTGAATAAAGATAATAAATTTATAAAAATTAGTGCTATTATTTTAATAATTATTATTTTATTTCAGTTTGTGTTAAATGCAGTGAATTTTTATAAAGAATATAAGAATTTAAATGAATTAGAAAAATTTAATGATTTTAGTGCGATTATTAGTGATTTATTACATAGAACTCAACAAGAAAGAGGAGCTGCAGCTGGATATATAGGGAGTAGAGGGAATAAATTTAAAATCATTTATGAAGAAAAAATTAAAAATACAGATAAAGAGATTAAAAATTATTTTAAATTTTTGCAACATTATAAAAACAAAAAAGAAAATATAGCTAAAAATATAGAAATAATAAATAAATATATTTTTGATTTAGAAAAAATAAGAAAGCAAGTAAAAAATTTAAATATTACATTAGTTGATGAATTAAAATTTTATACAACAATGAATACAAATTTATTAACTATTATGGATAAATTAGTAATGCTTACAAATAATGATGAGTTAGTAAAAGGGCTTAGTGCTTATGATAATTTTGAAAAAGCAAAAGAAAAAATGGGAATAGAAAGAGCTGTGCTTTCTGGAACTTTTTCTATAAATGAGTGGTTTAAAGAACTTTATATTAAATTTGTAACTTTATTAGCTGAACAAAAATCTTTTTTAGAAACTTCGATGTCAATGAGTTCTAAGGATATAAGAAATTTATATAACAAAATAAAAAAAGATAAAACATTTTTAGAAGTAGCTAGAATGGAAAAAATAGCTCTTATGAATAATAACGATTTTGGAGTTGATGCCGTTTATTGGTATAAAACTATTACGGAAAAACTTAATCTTTTAGATACGATAGCAATAAAAATGTATCATCATAACAGTGAAATAATCAAAAAAATAAGATGTAAATTAATTCAAGATATGCTATTGAATTTAGGTATAAGTTTAATGATTTTATTTTCTGTATTTTATATTCTCTATTTAATCAAAAAAGAGACGGAATTACTTATCAATAAAGCTATATATGACCAACTTACCGGTCTTTATAATAGAGACTTTTTTATTTCTGAATTTTATATCTCTAAAGCAAGAGCAGATAGAAATGGCAAAAAAATAGCTATTATTTTTATTGATTTGGATGGATTTAAAGATATAAATGATTCATTAGGTCACGAAATAGGGGATAAAGTTTTAATAGAAATTTCAAAAAGACTTAAAAAACATATAAGAAAAAGTGATATTGTAGCAAGATTTGGTGGTGATGAATTTTTGATTATGATAAATGATATTGATAAACATCATATAAAAAAAGTTGTAGATATAGCAGAGAAAATATTAAAAGATATTAAAAAACCTATTATTGTAAATAATATAGAAAATAGAGTAAGTGCAAGTATAGGAATTAGTATTTATCCAGATGATGGAGATAATATACATATTCTTATAAAAAATGCTGATATGTCTATGTATAAATCAAAAAATGCTGGAAAAGATAGAATTACATTTTATGAAAATAAAATGAGTAAAGAGAGTGATACAAGGTTAAAACTTAAAAACGATATTTATAATGCTTTACAAAACAACCAATTTGAGCTTTATTATCAACCACAAATTGACAAAGATAATAAACTAGTAGGAATGGAGGCTCTTATTAGATGGAATCATCCAGAATTAGGATTAGTTTCCCCATTTAAATTTGTTCCGTTAGCAATTGAAATAGGGATTATTGAAGAGGTAGATTTATGGGTTATGAAAAATAGTATGCTTCAAATAAAAGAATGGGTAAAAAAAGGATACAATATAGGTGTAATATCTTGTAATTTAACTATTTATCAATTAGAAAGAGGAAGTTTAGTTGATAAATTAAAAGCAATGTTTAATGAAATTGAAATTTCACCTAAATATTTTGGTCTTGAAATTACAGAAGAGGGGATTATGAAAAATCCTGATAAAAACATTGCAATTTTAAAAGAGATTAAAGAGTTAGGAATTACTTTAAGTATAGATGATTTTGGAACAGGTTATTCATCTTTTGCATACTTAAAAAAACTCCCTATTGATAAATTAAAAATAGATAGAACTTTTATAAAAGATATACCAGATGATGAAGATGATAAAATTATTAGTGCTGCTATAATTTCTTTAGCAAAACAATTACATTTAGAGACAGTAGCAGAAGGAGTTGAAACTCAAGTCCAGAGAGATTTTGTATTTTCCCACGGTTGTAATTCTATACAAGGTTATTTTTATTCACCTCCAATCCCAGCAGATGAATTTGAGAAAAAATTTTTAATTTCAAATTCATAAATTTTATTTATAATCAAAACAAAAAGGGCTTATAATGGTAAATAGTATAAAAAAAGAACTAAAAAAAGTTATTGTAGGACAAGATAAAATGATAGATGCCCTTTTAATAGGGCTTTTAACAAATGGGCATATTTTACTTGAAGGTGTTCCAGGGCTTGCAAAAACTCTTACTATTAAAACATTAGCAAAAATTTTAAATTTAGATTTTAATAGAATACAATTTACTCCCGACTTACTTCCTACCGATATTATAGGGACTGAAATATATGATATAAAATCGGGGGAATTTAGGATAAAAAAAGGTCCAATTTTTGCTAATTTAATTTTAGCTGATGAGATAAATAGAGCCCCTGCAAAAGTGCAATCAGCTTTGCTTGAAGCAATGGCAGAAAAACAGATTACTATTGCAGAAGAGAATTTTAAACTTGACGAGCCTTTTTTAGTAATGGCTACACAAAATCCAGTAGAACAAGAAGGAACTTATAATCTTCCAGAAGCACAATTAGATAGATTTATGTTAAAAGTTGTAATAGGATATAATACAAAAGAAGAGGAATTTGAGATTATTAAAAGAAATGAATTTGGTTTTGAAGAGGTAAAGCAAGTAGCCACAAAAGAGGATATTTTTAAAATGCAAGAGGAGGTTCAAAATATCCATATTGATGATGAACTTACAAAATACATAGTAGAACTTGTAAATGCTACAAGAGTTAAACATAGATATATAGATTTTGGTTGTTCTCCAAGAAGTGGAATTAGTCTTTATAAAGCAAGTAAAGCAGTTGCCTTTTTAGAGGGAAGAGATTATGTAACTCCTATTGATATTTTAAGTATTATAAAAGATGTATTTCGTCATAGAATAGTTTTAAGTTATGAAGCAGAAGCTGATGAGATTACAGCTGATAAAATAATAGAAGAGATAGTAGCTACAATACCGGCTCCGTAAATGTTAGTTTGTCCATTAGATTGCTGGGATGTTTGCGAAATGTCAAAAAAAGGGGATAAATTTATTCCTATTAAAGATAGAATTACAAATGGATTTTTATGTTATAAATTGAATAATTATTTTAAATATTCAAAATATAATCCTAAATTTAATTTAGAGGAAGTTGAAAAACTTTTAAAATCTACAAGTCCTAAAAAAATTCTTTTTTTAAAAGGAAGTGGAAATTTAGGAATTATGCAAAATGTAACAAAACTTTTTTTTAAAAAGCTTGGAGCTACTTTTGCAGTAGGAAGTAGTTGTGATGGAGCAGGGGAAGAAGGGATAATCAAAGCAATAGGAGATACTCCAATTTTAACTACTGATAAATTAAAAAAAGCAAAAAATATAATTATTTGGGGAAGAAATCCATATATTACAAATACCCATTTAATCCCATTTTTAAAAAATAAATTTGTAATAACTATTGATGTAAGATATACTGATACTGCAAAAAATAGTGATGTTTTTTATCAAATAAAACCAAATACAGATATATTTTTAGCTAAATATCTAATAACTAAAAATAAAAAATATCTTGAAATTACAGGACTTGATGAGGTTGATGAATTAGAAAAAATTTTAGAAAAATCTATAATTTTACTTGGGCTTGGAGTAGCGAAAAATAGTTATGCAGCTAAAACTACTCATACTATTTATGCTTTAAATCGTCCTACTGCTTTTTTAGGAAATTCTGGGGCTGATTTAAATAATCCTTTTAGTTTTACTCCAAAAAATCAAATGCCACTTTTTGAAATTGAATGGGATAAAATAGATTTAGTTTTTATACAAGGTGCTAATCCATTAGTAAGTTTGCCAAATTTTAAAATTCCAAAAGATAAAAAAGTTGTTGTTTTTGGAAAATATTTAGATGAAACGGCAAAAAGGGCAGATATTTTCATTCCTACGAAAGATTTTTATGCTAAAAATGATATAAGAAGTAGTTATTTTCACGAATTTGTATTTAAAAATGAAGCTTGTGAAGATGATTATGGAATAAGTGAATATGAATTTACAAAAGAGATGTTTAAAAGATTTAAATTTGATGGGCTTTTAAGTGAAAAAGAATATATTGATATGATATATAAACCTATTAGAAAAATAGAATATCCAGATAAAAAAGTGGAATTTATTGATTTTAAGATAGATTATGAAGATACTACTTATTTAGTAACAGCTAAAAACAAAACTTCCCTAAATTCTCAATTCAAAAGAGATAATTTTGCTTATATGTGTGATTTTGAGGGAAAAGCTATTTTAAAAACAAAAATAGGTAGTTTAGAAGTGGAAGTAAAAAAAGATAATACAATTCCTAAAAATGTAGTTTTTATGTATGCAGGAAGTGGTGTAAATAAAATAATATCTTCAAGTGGTAAAAATGCTACTTATTCACAAAAGGTAGAAATATGCAAAAAATAGTAATTACTGCAAGAAAAAAAGCTTTTAGTTTATTTAGTGGGCATAGACATTCAAATAAACACTCAGAGGGTTTAGATTTTGAAGAATTAAGAGAATACCAAATAGGGGATAATGTAAAAAGGATAGATTATAATGTTACTGCAAAAAAGCAAAAACCTTATGTAAAAGTTTTTAGTGAAGAAAAAGAACTTAATATTATAATAGTTGGTATTTTAGATTATAAGACATATTTTGGCTCAAATATGCTAAAAAGTGAAAAAATTTTAGAAATTATAGCTACTTTGGGATTTAGTGGTATAAAAAGTGATGATAAAATAGCGATAGAACTTTATTCAAAAGAAAGATTTTTTATAAAACCTACAAAAAATATAAAATCTATTCATTTACTTTCAAAATTTAATAGTGATATTATCAATACAAAACTTGATTATAAAAATATATTAGATAATCTTATTCGTCATAAAAAAAATTCAGTTTTGATAATAGTGAGTGATTTTTTTTATGAGTATGATTTTAGAAAACTTGGTGCTAAATTTGATACTTATGCTGTAATTGTAAGAGATAAGCTTGAAGAAAATCCAGAAAAATTAAATGGATTTACAATAATTGACCCACTTACAAATAAAACGAGTATAGCTGAATTTGATAATAGTTATAAAAGTAAGATTTTAGCAAATGATAGTAAACTCATAAAAAATTTTAAAACTTCAAATGTAAAATATATTAAAATTTATACTGATGATGATATATCTAAATTAAGGAGACTTTTTGGATAAATTAAAAGATATTAAACCAATAGTTGAGGTTAGTGATACATCTTTTTATCTGTTTTTAATAGTGATGATATTGTGTTTAGTAGTGATTGCTTTTTTAGTATATAAGTTTATAAAATGGTATAAAAATAGAAAAGAGATATATTATTTTGATTTAAATAATCCAAAAGAGACAGCTTATACTTTAATCAAACTTATTAGAGATAAAGAGGATGCAAAAGAATATATCGATAAATTACATAATTACACTTATAAAAAAGAAGTACCCCCATTTGATAAAGCTTTATTTGATGAAATTGTTAAAAAATATAAAATTAAATATAAAAATAAGTAGCTAAAAAGCTACTATAAACTATATATCACCCAAATTGCTAGTTCTAATAATAACAAAA
>Ga0256837_1002465_pt1 | contig 11441 bp, 11 predicted proteins | sample 4562384metaG_FD_185976 | JGI IMG/M metagenome (GOLD analysis project Ga0256837, IMG submission 185976) | Hydrothermal vent microbial communities from Guaymas Basin, Mexico - 4561-384 | ecosystem: Environmental > Aquatic > Marine > Hydrothermal vents | place: Mexico: Guaymas Basin | collected... | reverse complement strand
GGATTTCAGCCAAGCCACCCTGTGATTCTTCATATCCAACATTGATATGTTCTTTCTTTATTAGTTTTTTGCTGGCATTGATTTCTTTATCGAATTCTTCTGCAACACCTATACTTTTAACTACAATTTTTCGCTTATCCATCTCTTTTGCAAAATTTTCAGAAACAGAGACTGGTTGAAATTTATTTTTTTGTTTTTCAACCTCTTTTGCAAAATTATCTGCAACACTACCGTAGATAGCATCAGGAATTTCAACAGAAGATCCAGAAGTATGAAGAGGTTTAGTGATATCGGAAGAATTAGAATTGTCATTTTCTGATGATTCAATCCAGTTTTCCTCTTCTTGCCAGTCTTTATTGTCTTCTGTGACATCTTGTACTATTTCTGATATTTCTTGTTTTTCCTCTTTTTGTGAGAAAACACTACCCCCAGATACTTCATTTGTCGCCTGATGTTTATCAATAGATGAAGTTAACATTTCTTCTGCCGTATCGTCTCCCAATTTAGAAAAGAAACCATCATCCGCTGTCCAGTCTCCACCCGCTGATGCCCAATCGCCATCATTATTTGTCCAATCTGCACCATCCATCCCTGAAATATCTTCCCAATGTTTATCAGAATTATGATCTCTGCCTTCAAAATTACTTGTTCCGTTTTTTCCATCTCTATAACCAGTCCTATTCTCAACATACACTTGATTAACAATATCAAGGTTACTTATCATTTGATAATCAATTTTGGCTCTTGATACAAAATCTATTCTTCTACCAATGATGTCGTCAATAGGACTAGAATCATCATCAAAGATTTGGTCTAACATTCCAATATCTAAATTAGCATTGTCTGTTCGGGCAATATCATTTCTAAGGTGAGTTTTGATTGCTCCATTTAATTGGCGATATTCTCCAACCAATCCAGCATCTGGGTCCAAAGAAGATTCACTCGCGGATAGAAGAAGCGAAGTGCTATCCATAGTTAATCCTCCATCTGGATTGATACCACTATCACCTTCAGGAGAAGAATCTCCACTAAAAGAATCTCCACCAAAAAAAGATGAATCAGAAGAATAAGTATCCATTAGTGACCCCCCATCTCCCCCAGTATCACCTAAATATGATTCCATGAGACCTGGGCTTCCATCATTACTTTCAAACATAAAACTCCTTTTATTCACTTTATGATATAATTATAACATATTAGAAAGTATTTAGGTATTTTTATAAAAAAATCAAAAGGTGAAAATGTTCTTTTTTTTTGTTATAATTCGTAAGTATAAAAAATTAAAGGATGTTTTATGTCTATGGAAGAAGAAAAAATAAAACCAGAAAAAGCTAAAAGTAATATTCTTGCTAAAACAGCAAATAAATTAACTCTAATTGATTTAAAAAGAAGATTATCAAAAGCGGAATATGAAAAAGTTATGAGAGTTGCTGAACTTTCTTTTAAAGAAATTGAAAGAAGTTTGCCTGATGATTTAAAAGGAACATTGCTAATAAAAGCAATAGGGATTGATAAAAGAGCAAATAAATCACAAGCGGCTAGGCTTGTACAGTTTGCCGGATCACTATCAGTAGCAACAGATCCCACTTTGTCTATGAGAATTATAGAATCTAATAGGAGTTTGGCAGAAGAAATAGGTGGGGATAGAGAGAATTTAAGTAATGCTATTAATACAATTTCTCATATAATCAGTAGAAAATACAAATTAAGATCCGCCTTATTTTCTAAAAAGAAAAATAAAAGGGATTAGAAATGGCTTCTGGACATGTGTTAAATGAAATGATTACCTATGGGGTTATTATTATTAATTCAGCTTCGCCTGTGCAATCTTGTAATGAAACTGATGTAATTTTAAGATACCAAGGTCCAGTATATGCGGTTACAATTAATGAAAGAAAAGCAACTACTTATAAAAAAAGAGGAGTAGTTGATATGGATAAAAAAATGTTGTTAATTGGTGGTTATGATAATTAAAATGGTGGTGGCTGTAAATTGCTTGTAATTTATTATAAGACCAACACAAACTTTAAGAAAAACTTTGGAGGTTTTTTATGAAAAAGATGTTTAATAAATTAAACTCTGGTAAAGTGAGCGATAAAAGTCGTTCTAAATTAGTAGCAGGAGTGGCACTAAGCCTTGCTCTTGGAAATACAGCTTTTGCTGCAACAACAATTGATGATGGTTCTTTTCAGAACTTTTATGATGCACTTGTTAGTTGGGTTCAAGGATCTCTTGGTTATGTAATTGCTCTTTTAGGTATGTTAGGAACAGTAATTGTTTATGCATTTACTCACAAAGGTGCAGTTTTATTTATCGGGATGTTACTTTCATTCTTCGTTGGTGGGGTTGTTGGTATTTCAAAAACAATGTTCTCTATCGGTACAGGAACATTTGCTACTACATAGGTAGCAATTTGTGTCTTCTTTTTAAGAAGACACAATATTATAAAATTCAAAAATAAAGAGTCTTTATGAATATTATTTCAAGTTTATTAATATATATTGGTGTAGGATTAATATCCATAAGTATTCTTGTGTTATTTTGGCCAAAAGTAAAAAATATTTTTAAAAAAATTAAAAAAATTAAAAAGAAAGCTTCTATCGTAAAATCTTCTAATAAAGAATTGTTAAATCTAGATTGTGAAGAGCCCAACGGAGTAAAAATCAACATATGTTCAGATTCAGCTTTAACAAAAGAAGATGAGGTCTTGAGACAAAAATTATTTGAAAAACATATAAAGCATTATAATCCAGAGGGGAATCCTTTATTTGATGGGAAAATACCAATTCCATTTGAGGCTCTGGTGTTTTTAACTAAGAATCATGCTCCAATAGTTAATGAGGACGGGGAGATTATTGTAAGTCTGAATAAAACAGATTTAGGATTAGTAGTTTCAAATAAAAAAGATGTTGAAAATATTCCTATATCAAAAATAAAAGAAGAAGACGAAGGTTTTTTTGATGATATTCAAGAACCATCATCGGATATAGATATCATAAATAAAGTAGAAGATAAAATTAGGTTAGAAGTTGAGGAAGAAATAAAAAAAGAAGGAAAAGTTAAGAAAAATACCGAGAAGGAAGAGTTAAAAGAAGTAGATAAAGAAAAATTAAAATCAACAGTTAATGATGGATTTTTAACAGGAAACCCCCCAGAAAAAGAAGAAGAATCTTTTTTAAAAGAGGTGAAAGAAGAAGCTCTTGATGATATTTTAAAACAAGCGTTAGAAGAATCAAATGAATTAGATATAGAGACAGATTATATTCCAGACGAAGAAGAAGATGATGATGATTTATTTGGAGACGAAGAATTTGATTCAAATGATATAGAAGAAGTTGAGGTTAAAATGGATATTTCTTTTAAGTTGCCATCATCTCAAAAAGAAGCACAATTGATGTTTGATAAGGAATTTATTATTTCATCTCTTGGGTTGCTAGGAAATGGATGTATAATAGGAAGCACTGTTGATTTAGATGATGCAATGGATTATTTAGATGATAATACTGAAAAATGTCAAGAAGTATTTGTTAAAAATCTATTTGCAATTAATGGAGTAGGGGTTACTAATCCAGATAAAATAGTTATATTTTCTAAATATTCCATTGCAAAAGCCTTATCTTTGACATTTACTCAATTAGAAGGAGTCAGTGCGGCCATCTTTAAACACTTAATTTCTACCAAAGGTATAAAAGATATCTTAAATATGTTAAGATTCATCACAAGTAATCCTGAGTTTATTATATCTAATCCAAATAAACCATTTGATTTCTTAGTTTTTGAAACTGAGGATTTAGATGTTTGTAAAGATAGTGTAATCCAAATTTCAGCAACCTTTATAGAAGAGATTTTTGGATCGCTAGGGAGTGTTGTTATGAAATATCCACCAAGAGTTGTAAAAGTGGTGAACAAAGAAGCAAAAGTTTTTTGTAAATATAATTAAAATAAAAGAGGACAGATAATATGATTGATGCAAGAATAACACAAATAAATTTAAAACACTTAATCTTTGGAGCAGATCCAAAATATGATGGAGAAGGTAAATTAGAAGGGATGGTTTTTAAGTTCTATGAGAAAAATAATGAAGAAATTTATACAAAATCGTATAAGCACGACTTTCAAGTTGCAAGTGCCTTTCATCATCTAAAATTAGAATTTAATACAAGACAATTGATCTCGTTTATGGCTACATTAGTTGAAGGAATTTCAACATATTTATATAATATAAGATATGAACTTTCTGGGGAAGAACATTTAGAGACTAATATTAAATTAACTCCGAATAAAAGAGGAGATAATAATTATCTTTTAAGAGTCACTAATAATAGAAAAAAAGTAAGAAAAGTTAATAGAGATGATAAAGAATCTGCATTGACTAGATATAAAGTAATGATTGCGGTGCATGCAATTCAAGACGATAAAGAATATGAGTTAGTTGAGCTGAGATTTACAAAAAGAGATGTTATACTGATGATAAACACAATTAAATCTATCGTTTCTCAAAATTATAGAGTATTTAACTTTATTTATGCTAATGCTTCTACGATAGATAGCGATAAAGATGTGATGGCTGATCCAGAAGTAATATCTATTAGTAAAATTGACAATTCAATAGTTTTTGGTCAAACATTTTTGCATGGTCAAGAGATTTTAAATCTAAATTATGTAGTGGAAAGTTTGATTTTTTCACACAATATAGAACATAAATTAAGGGGCTTATTAAGTTCATTTAGACAAACTGATATTTTTGAATATAATGATTATATACTGGGATTAAAAGTTAGAAAAATGAAGGTTTTAAGAGATGAATATACAGATGAGCAAAAACATGAATTTGAAGAGAAAGAAGGAAAAGAATTAATGTTTAATAATAGATTATTAGCTGGTTTATATTTATTTATGACACCTGCTCAATTAAGACATGCAACTTCTGTTTCTAATACAAATAAAGAAAAATTTGGGAAGAGAGTTTTATATCATATAAATTTAAGAGAAAGTGATATAGCAGTAGGTTTTAATTCTACTCCGCAAATGAAAGTAGCAAAAACAACTTCTAATGAATATATGAATTTCTTTTCAATTTCATTGTTTACAAAAAAAGGGATGTTTGAGGAAGGAAGAGAAGGATATATAAAACATTTTCTTCCAGGGATAGAGGAACCCACCTATGTTCCATCAATAGAAAAGTTAACACTAGGACTACATGGAAGATGGGTTCATTTTTTAGAAACAATGACTCGTGCAAATAATCACGAATTTGATGATGGTGAAACTATTATCAGAAAAAGGCTACATATATTAAAAGCAGAACAAGGTGGTCAAAAGAAATATACTATTGGTTTGTATTCTGATTCAGAAAACAAAGCTCCTGTTGTTTTGTCTGTCGAAAAGTATAATAAAGATGGAGATAAAATAGAAGGAAAATATAGACAACCTATGTTTAAAAAATACATTAAAGAATTTTTAATGATTTCTATGCAATCAGCATTTGAACTACCAAATTTTAGTTTTACAACACAAAGAGAAATGTCTGAAATTGTTGGTGTTGAATATACAGGTCTAGAAACAACTAATGTAAATGGTCATGAAATGCCATCACTCGAAGCTATAAAAGATGGGAATATTGTTAAAATAGGAATAGAAAAAATAAATAATATGATTGTTAAAATTGGCAATTTTAGAGAGGAGGATAAAGCTGTTTTATTAGATTATAATGATATAATTTCATTAAATATATCTGCTTCAAATAGAATAATGAATGGTCAATGGATTCCATTTATTGGTGAAAAAATATCTATATCTCAAGATGGTTTTTTAACTGATTTATACTCAGAAGTGAATTTAGAAGAAAAAGGAATGGGTGCCTATCATGCATGGCAATATTTCTTTGGAACCTCTATTAGATAAAAGGAATATAAATGATTTTCAGATCTTCAAAAAAAATGATGGCAAAAGATTTAAATGGATCCAACTATGTCCAAAATTTAGATGAAGGTTTGTTTGTTGGATTTGGAAAAGATTTAAAAGAAGCCGAATCTGAAATTATTCCAATTTATATTCCTTGGAAGAATCTAAATGGTCATCTAGTTGTTTTTGGAACAACAAGAGTTGGCAAAACACGGTTGATGATGAGTTTTATAGAACAGATGATTCAGTTAGGTATGGATTTGTTTATTGTTGATCCAAAAGGTTCTGAAGGTCAAGAGATATTAGCATGGATATTAGAATATGCAGAGAAGCATGGGAAAATGGATTGTGTAAAATATATATCTCCCATGTTTGTTAAACATTCTCTTTTGTTTAATCCTTTGTATTATCTTTCTGATGAAGAAGTTTCAAGTTTAGTTAAAGATTTAATTATGGCTGATGAAGATTTCTATAAATCAATGGGAGCTGATGTTGTTTATGCAATATCATTAGCTTTGAATTATATAGAAAAAACATCCCCAAAAGAAAGAGTTGAAAAAGAAATAAAAGACGAATATAAAAGATATAACCATGATGGAGAAATTGTTGATGAAATTCAAAATATTATGGACCCAGATTTAGCTGAAAGAGCATCAAATCCAAGTATGCCAACCCATATAGATAATTCTATTCCTCCACTTAGATCTTTAATGACTTTTGCAGATTTATATTCTTACTCTTCAAAGCATGGGATGGAGATATTAAAAGGATATGTGGATAGCACAAATGAAGAATTATCAGATTTCGAACATACTCCTGAATTAAGATCTTTGAAAGTTCAAGCATTAGCAGCACTAGAAAAAATGATTAAAAAACCAGATGATTATTTTATTAAAGTTGGATCAACATATGAATCTCTTATTTCTCAATTGTCATCAGGGAGAGTAGGAGGAATACTTTCTACAACAAAGATAAATCCTATTATAGATATGTTATATTCAAGAGAAAAAAGTAATATTTTCGTAATACAACCATTTCCATTAGTTTTTAAACAAGCATCTGATGCTTTTGTAAAAATCTTTTTTGGAATGCTCACTTCTCTATATGGGAGAATAGGAGCTACCGGTAGAATGTTACCTAGACAAGTAGGTTTATGTGTTGATGAAGGAGGATCAGTGTTGTATCCTGGGGTTGAAGCTCTTTTTAATAAGGCGGGTGGATTAGGATTAAGAATTATGATATTTACACAAGCCTTTTCAGATTTTGATGCAGTTGTTGGAGAAGATGTTTCAAGAATAATTTCGGATAATACAAATATTAAAATATATTTAAGAATGAACGACGAAACATCGAGAGAGAGAGTTTCTAAATCGTTCGGAATACTTAAACAAATTTCAGAAAGTTCTGGTGGAACAAAAAGAGATGTTAGGGCAATGGCACAAAGAGGAGAAGAAAACATATTAAATGACTCTCATGTTGCAGAAATTCCAGAACAACATTTTTTGTTTCAACATGGTCCAAGAAAGATGTTAATAAAAGGACCATTTGTTCCAGATGCTAAATATTTCATAGAAATGCCTTTATTAGAAGCGGAGCTTTCTCTAAATAATTTTGCAGATCAAATTAGAAAGCAGAAAGAGGAAATTTATGTAAAAACATCTGAATTCCAGAAAAAATTAAATATAAAGAAAAAAGATCTTTAAAAACTTGCCATTAGATTGATTTGTATGATATAATACAAAATCAATCTAAGGAATTATAATGATTAAAAAAATACTTTTAGTAAATACAATTTTACTGTCATCACTCATAGCAGATGAGGCTTATTCTTTAATGTTACCTACTGAAAAAAAGTTTTTAACTTTTTTAGAAGAAAATAATTTTACAGCAGAAATGGTTAATGAAATATATGAAGATTGTAAAGCATCTGCAAAAAATGCATTTATTTGTGCATTAGCTTATGATTATGGATTAGGAGAAAGAAGCAAAGAAGTTGAATCCATGTATCAATTAGCAGCCGACAGTGAAATAAAAATAGGTAATAAATCGGCAAGAATTGAATATGCAGATTATATGATAAGAGGGGGAGAAGCAGGATTTATTGGATCTTATTTTAATGGTGGAGAATGTTATACAAAAAGAATAAAAGGTCCTTGTTTTTATTATTTAGGGATGGGAAGATATTTAAATGGAGAAGGCTGTAAATATCTACATAATGCGGCAAGAGCAGGAACTAAAAAGAATTTAGTAAAAAGACTGTGTGATAAATAAATGGATATAAATCAATTTTATTGGATATTGGTATATGTTATTGCACTTTATGGGGTGGCATCCCTAAATCTTCCAAAATATTCAACATTTTCAGACTCTGTTGAAACAGTAGTAAGAGATAGTGTAGGGCTAGATACATTTAAAACATTAAACTTCAACGAAGTTGCTCACAAAATTGAAATTAATTCTAAATCAAAATATATAGCTATTGAAATAATGACTCAAAAATTTGATAGGCTCAGAGCAGATTTTTACAACATCATAATTCTCTTTCTTCCATTTTTTATAACAATGTATTTATCCTACAAAACAGAATCATGGTTTTTAATAAGTTTAGCCGTGATCCATCTAGCTTTGTCAGCCGACACATATAGGGTTTTTGCTACATACACAGATTCAATGGCTCAGGGTTTGTCTAAAAATGAAGCAATAGAAAAAGCCGTAGGGTATGAGAGATTTGAATATTTTAAAGAAAAGAAAATAGATATGTTCTTAGAAACATGGGTAATAAGCGCAATACTTACAATCCTATTTGTTGCAGGAGTCCAAAATTATGATAGAATTATGGTATTCAATTAAGAAAGAGGTTTAGTTATGGTTAATGATGCATTAAAAGTTCCTTTTCCAAGATATGTAGATAGACCAAAAATGATTGGGATATTTGAAATTGATGAAGCAACGATTGGTATGATCCCAATGGTATTGACAATTATTTTTGGTTTCGTTAATGAATACGAGAGCTCTATAATGCTAATTTTGGGTTTTGTATTGTGGATTGTTACAGGAATTTTAGTTCATAAATTTAAAAAGAATAATCCAAATGGATTTATGTTTCATTATGTATATAGAGTTGGGTATTATCATCCAATTTTATCTAACCCTAAATTACAAAAATTTAGAAAAGATATTAAAAATGGTGCGAAGATTATTCCAACTGGAATAGTTAGAACATTTATAAACTAAGGAGTTAAGGTAATGCAAGAAAGTTTTTTTGATAAACTAAAAAGTAAACAAGAATTGTTAAAATATGCAATTGTTGTTAATATAGTTCAATTTTTTATAATAGTATTGTCTGTTGTTTTAATTGCAATGGCATCACAAACAAAAGTAATAGAGGTTACGATTCCTCCTGGTGATTATTCTGGTCATACATTTAAAGTGGGATTAAATGATGCATCCAATGAGACATATGAGGTGTGGGGAGAAATCTTTTCAAACAAAGGTGGTTCTTTTTCTACTAATAATGTTCAAGATAAGGCAAACTGGCTAATGAAATTTGCGGTTCCAGATAGAAGCTTTATTGTTCAAACAGAATTTGACAAATTAGTAAGTGATGTTAAAGAAAACTTTATAACATCAGAATTTACTTTTAAAATGTCAAAAGCAATCAGGCATCAAGGATATGTGACAGTTATGTGTTACGGGACAATGAATAGATGGGTTGGAACAGATCAAATTATGGAAAAAATTCCATATGTATACGAAATAGATATGGTTGTCAAAAATTCAAATATTTTATTTGGAAGATTCAATGGTCATATAGATGAAGATCCATTTGCAACAGGAAGTGAACAAGGTAAAGTTCACAAAGAATCTAGCAAATATGTTAATTTTAAATAAGGAATAGCTATGAGAAAAATATTATTTGCACTACTTTCATTAGGATTAGTGGCAAGCTCGCTAACAGCAACAAAATTAAAGATAACATCTTCTGAGGTGTTGGCTTTTAAAATTTCAAATGAACAACCAACTGTTGTTAATTTTAACTTTTTTGTGAAGAAAACTAAAAAGATTTTCAATGGAAAAAGTAAAACACAGGTTAGACTTTTAGATAAAGGAATAGTGATTATTCCAGATTCAAAAAAAGCAGGAGGAATAATTATTGTAACAAATGAACAAGGTTCTTCCTATACACTAAGTTTTAAGGCTGATACTAACCAAAGTTCAGTTATTTCAATCGATGACATTACTTATTCTAGACAAAAAGCATCTGATGTTCAACTAGAAACGCAAAATATTGATAGAGATGTTTCAAAGACTATAAAATTATTAGATAATTTGACTGATGATCTGAATTTACCAGGATATGAGTTAAAAAAAGATACATTTACTATATACAATAAAGATAAGACTTTTAAAATGGTAAGAGCTTATAGATATATGGGAAAAAAATATGTGATAGATTCCTGGGAGGTTACAAATATTTCCAATGAACCATTAACATTTGCTCATAGAGATTTTGCAACGACAGGTGTAATAGCAGCTAGTATTCAACCAAAAGTGGTACACCCAACAGAAACGGCTTCTTTGTACATATTTAACAACAAGTCAACTTTAATAAATAAAGGTAGATAGTTATGGCACCAAAAATCAAATCGGAAACTATCTCTTTACAGCATAAAAAGACAAAGAATTTCATTATTGTCTTGGCTGGGGTGGGATTATTAGTTGTGTTTATCGGTTCTTTTTTAAGCACATATAATGAAAATGCAAAAGCATTTGCAAAAACTGCAAAAGCTAAAAAAAAGAAAGAAGAAACGATATCTAATGCAGCAGTAGATAGAAAAGAAATTAAAGAAAGTTGGGCATCATCTGTTGAAAGAAGACTTCAAGAAAATGCGGCAATCATGGTAAAAGGGATTACAGCGGCAGAGGCTTCATTTCGAGAAGATGCATTAAGAAGAGAAAAAGTGTCAGATGCAAAATTAGAAGAGATTAAAGGGCTCATACTATCTTCTCAAAATTCAGTAGAAGCGAAAATTGAAAAAGTTAATGCGAGAGTTTCGGATGTGGAAAGAAAAAGTAAAGAGCAAGTTCTTAGACTTTCAACAGAGATGAGAAAAGTTCAATCTTCCCCTTCTAGAAATCGTTTGCAAAAAGATAAAAGAAATATAATGTTGCCAAGACTAAAAGGGAACAAAGGATTGCCTGCTCTTAAAAACTTAAAAGATGGGAATGTTACAGAAGATATTTCAGATAGTGGAGAAGCAGTTGTAAAACCACTTTCTATGTTACCGTCTTTAAGAGGATTAAAAAATACAGTTACTCAAAAAACAGTTAAGCCCAAACCAGAAGATTTAGATAAATTAACTTTTTTTATAGAGGAAGAAGTTAATAAGAATATAGAAGATGCTTTTCCATTAGATGCTAATGTTACAGAAGTGCCATTACTAGCAGCACAATATGAGTTAGGTTTAGGTTTTTTCTCAGCAGTAACACTAACAGGAGCGTATGCTCCTATTTTTGGGGAAGATAGTGATCAAGCA
>Ga0256837_1002464_pt1 | contig 11449 bp, 12 predicted proteins | sample 4562384metaG_FD_185976 | JGI IMG/M metagenome (GOLD analysis project Ga0256837, IMG submission 185976) | Hydrothermal vent microbial communities from Guaymas Basin, Mexico - 4561-384 | ecosystem: Environmental > Aquatic > Marine > Hydrothermal vents | place: Mexico: Guaymas Basin | collected... | reverse complement strand
TAAAGCATAAGCAAGTGCAGTACCTGCACCAACACCCTCTTTGGCTTCTCCTTCATCATATTTGTGCAGTACAGGAATTTCTGCATTGGCAAATGAAAAAGTGGTATAAATTGCATGTGGTGTGTAGCTGAGTTGCTCTAAAATATGTTTTATATCGGAGTTTTTGTCTTTTGCTACCCACTGCGTTGTTGCAAGGCTAATGTTGTTGTGGTTGAGTCGCATTAAAATATCTTCACGCAGAGCATCTGCTATAAGCAAGCAGGCTGCCATTTGTGTTCCCCCTGCCAAAACAATATGAAAACGACGACTTGCTTCTAAAATAAAACCGGCACAAAAGATCAGCATATTGTCACTGACGTGACCGAGTTTTTCAAAATTATTCATATCGTCGTTAATGTGTGAGAGTGCCGCATCGATCGTCTCTTTTTTGGTGCTGTTTGGTACATTTAAAAAGCTTGATGAGAAATCTTTTGCCACATCATAGCCAAGAGCAAGTGCCGATGCTGTGGCTGTTGTTGTACCTGCGGGAGTGCTTTCCCCTAAAATAAGGTAGTTTCCTTTAAGTTCATACTGCTTACCGGCTTGTCGTCCTTTGTTAAAAACAGCTTTTGCATCTATGCCTGCACCTTTGTTAATAGCTTCTGATGCTTGGATATCAAAGTTATGAAGGATGCAGTTTTGTGGTTTTTTTACAAGACCGAGATCAAAGATCTCAATGCTTGAAAATGGAGCAAGATTATGTGTTGCACGAGTGATGAGTGCGGGTGTTGGAACACCTGTCGGTGTCTCTGCCAGCTCTCCAAGAGAGAAGACTTTTTCCGTAGAGATAAACTCTGCATCTAGTGTCGGTGTGAGTGGGATCATCCCGGGAATTCCCGCTTGGGTAATGCCCTCGATCTCACAGGTTCTTGTAACACTCGCTGCTAAAATAAAGTCGGCTTTGCCCTCAGGGAGGCTGTCTGGTTTGTCTGTAAAAATATTGTATGTTTGCATTGTAAAACTCGTTTTTTATGGGTATTTTAACGGAGATTGATTAATGATTAAAAACACTCTGCCTTAGAGAATTTTGAGTGCGTTTGTAACATCTTGCGGGCTAATCTCCTCTTTTCCCTGACCAAACTTTGCCTTTTTTTTCACTTCTCCAAAGTAGGCAGTATCACCGCCGAGTGTTACATCAAGAGCAAGAGCCATAGCGGTTATGGGGTGTCCTGCATTTGGACTTGCGTGTTTTTTGCCATCTTTGTAAAAAGCAAGCAGGGGTCTTTTTTTTGCCACAAGCATAATAAGCAGGGCTGTTATACGAGAGGGGATATAGTTGAGCAGATCATCCAAGCGTGCGGCACACTTGCCAAATTTTTCATACTTTGGCGTTTTGTATCCGACCATTGAGTCCATTGTATTGACGGCTTTGTATATAACAATGCCTGGCAGATTAAAAAGAAGTAGATAAAAGAGAGGCGCGATTACACCGTCACTGAGATTTTCCGCATAGGTCTCAATGGCAGCTTTGTAGATATCACTCTCGCTTAGATTTGCAGTATCTCGTGAGACAAGCTGACTGATGGCTGCACGTTTATCCTTAGCACTAACAACACCGCTAACAGCTTCACGAAGCATATGGTGTGCTATAAAGATAGAGGCAATGATACTGCTTGCAATAATATTTACCCATAGTGGCAGATAGGAGAGATAGCTGTAGATAACATAGGCCATAGATCCGCTGATCCCAAGTACAAAAGCAACAAGCAGGCAGCCCCGAAAAACAGAATCTTTGTAAAATTTTTTCTCAAAAAAGTTGATAAGATCGCCTATATAGATAATAGGGTGTCTTATAAAATGAAACTCTCCAAAGAGTCTGTCTATCGTATAAGCTAGAAGTGCTGTTATCGTGTTAGTGAGTATCATGAAGTTGCTTTAAAATATAATCTAGATCTATATGCTCTTTTATATGCGTAGCAAAGGAGTCAATGCTCTGTGCCTTATACTCTTTAAAATCATATCCACTGTAGCAGGGGTTGATCTCAGAGAAGATTTTATAACGCAGTGCATCACTCTCAAAGAGTCCGTGAACAAAAGTACCGTAGAGATTTTTTTTACTTTTTGCACGTTTTTTTGTTATGCCGTTATGGATCTCATATCCTTCACACATAGTTCCAAAAAGATTGTAACACCCCTTTGTTACTACTTTGTTAGTTTGAAAAGTGACTCTGCCTTTAAAGCGTGAAAAACCTTTCAGGGTGACTCCCTCTGACTCAACACCTGCACTGTCATCAAGCTCTTCAAAGAGCATTTCATAGCCACCGCATATGGCAACTATCTTTTGCTTTTTACTGCTGATGATCTGCTCAAAACCACGCGCTCTCAACCATGCAAGATCGTCAAAAACCCGCTTGCTCCCCGGTAAAATAAGCAGATCTGCACTCTGAGCCTCTTGCGGTGTGCTAATAAACGTAAGTTCAATCTCTTTGTCGGCAACAAGCGGTTCAAAATCGGTAAAGTTGGAGATATGGGGTAGTTTTACAACCGCTACTTTGATGATGCTTTTTTGAAGATCCTGCTGGTAGTTCATCAGTGAAGCCGAATCTTCAAAGCCGAGATTAAAAGGACGGTAGCTAACAATACCTAAAACTTTGATGCCAAAGTCTTCTTCTATAATACGTACACCTTTGTCAAAGAGGCTCATATCCCCATGAAATTTATTGACAATAACACCGATAACATTTTTACGTAACGCTTTTGGCAGAAGATTGTAAACACCGTAGATAGAGGCAAAAACACCGCCTCGCTCAATGTCGGCAACAAGAATTATCTTTGTTTTAAACTCTTGTGCGATGTAGAGATTTGAGAGATCTTTGTCCATCAGGTTAAGTTCAACAGGGCTTCCTGCACCCTCTGCTACAATGCACTCATACTCTTTTTGCAAGGTGCTAAATGCCTCTTTGACAATAGGTTTGAGTTTGTCGAGGTTTTTGTAGTAGCTCTTTACATCTGTATCTTTGAGGCTTTTGCCCTTGATGATAAGATGGGCTCTGTTTTTTCCGCCTGACTTGAGTAAAATGGGGTTAAAAAGGGGTGTTGTTTGCAGCCCTATAGACTCTGCTGCAAAGGCTTGAGGAATGGCTATCTCTCCGCTGTTTATATCTGTAACCATAGAGTTATTGGAGACATTTTGTGCTTTAAAAGGGGCAACTTTGATACCCTTTTGGTGCAAAAGATAGGTAATAGCAAAACTAAGTGTCGATTTTCCGGCATCACTGCTTGTTCCAAAGATACTAAGCGAATGCACTGAGTGCCTCTTGGAGTTTTTGCTGCGATGTTTTGTCTTTGACGGCAAAACGGATCCACGAGGCATCAAGATAGTCAAAACTCTCACAGCTTCTTACAAGAATTTTGTGTGCTAAGAGATGCTCAAAGAGCTCTTTTGCGTGAGAGGATTGTGTCAAGATAAAGTTGGCTTCACTCTCTACAATGCGATCAAAGAGTTTGGAGTTTTTAAGGATCGCTTGAAGTTCCTCTTTTTGCTCCAGATGCATTGTGTGTGAAGCTGCTTTAAAATCTGCATCACTGAGTCGCTCTTGCATAAAAGCTACGTCAAATGAGGAGATATTCCAGAGTGGTGTAGTGAGTGAACGAATGTTCTTTTTGTCTGAAAAGATCGCACCTATGCGTACTCCAGGGCAGGCATAGAATTTTGTCAGCGACTGGATGATATAGAGTCTTTTATAGTCGTTTATATATTTTTTCAGCGATTTATGCGCCTCAAACTCTATAAAACTCTCATCTAAAATAACAGTACACTTTTTTGATTTCCACTCCAAAAAGAGATCTTCAAGATCATAAAAACTCCCCTCCGGTGTTGATGGATTGACAAAGACAACGATTGATTTTTTATCGATTTCGGCATCTATATCTTCTATGCGGTTGATTTTATAGATATCTTTGTTGTTTGCAAGGGCTGCTTTTTCATACTCACCATAAAGCGGTGCATAGAGATAGACTTTTTTGCCTTTGAGTGATGCAAAAAGTGCGTAGATTGCTGCTGTGGCTCCGTTAAAAAGAGCAATGTTTTTGGCATCTGTTTTGTAGTTCTCTGCAAGTGTTTTTTTTAGCTCTGGGTAGTCACTGTTTGCATATTTTCTTATGAGATCTTCACTGAGTGGAATTGCTTTTTGTGAGCGGTAGGCATTAATGTTGGATGAGAAGTCGATAATTTCATCAGCATCACAATTCAGTTCTTTTGCATATTTGTAGATATTACCGCCGTGGAGCATCATTCGTCTATCTCCACATCATCCCAAAATTCATCAAAGTCAAGATTTGTCATAGCATTTTCATCTGCAAGATTCTTCTCAAGAAGCTTTTTTTCTTCATTGATAAAGTACTCCTCAAGAGCCTCATTGATAAGTGCACTGATATCTTTTTTCTTCAATTCACTAAATGCCTGAAGATTTTGCATATTGTATTCGTTTATTGTTATTTGCATAGGTACCTTTTATGAATTATGATGGTTTGTTCTTATTAAATATTTTGAGTATTTCTATAGAATTGGTATCTAAATTAACTTCATAAACAACTGTATATCTTTTGTATGTCATATCTCGTATATTTTTATTGTCAAAATAAATTGAGGGCTTATATTTAAATGGAAAAATCGGAATTTCAGAAATAGTTTTTTCTAACTCCAATGCAAATTTGATACTTGCACTAGGCTTATCTTTTGCAATATAATTAATGATATGTAGTAACTCATCTTTGAAAATCGGATGATAAATTATTTTCATTTTAGTTCAATAGTTTTTAAATGATTTTTAATCTTTCCCCAAACTTCTTCATGTGACACTATTGTAATATCACCATTTTTTATCTCATCTCTTCTCTTATGTAACTCTTTTTGTCTTTCATAAAAATAGGGATCAAGTTCAAGATTATTGTCTTTAGTAATAGTTATATTAGAATGACTCTCTTTTACAAAGTTCATAAACTGTTGCATATAACTATCTTCTATTTGTACTGATAAAGTTTGCATTTGTAAACTCCAAATAGTTTTATCAGTTATTATAACAAAACTCAAGTAAGATTCACTTGAGTTTTCATTTAATGTGGATTGCTAAAATAAAAGTAGACTGTAGTACTTCCCTCTGGTATTTGAACATTACATACAATTTTATCACTATCAATCGAAGTAATTGTATAAATATTGTCAAACGAACTGCTAAAATTGGCACTAATGAAAGTGAGTTAAAAGTTACTTTTTAAACACAAACCTTAAAAAATCAAATTAATTTTTGATAGACTCCATTTCATATTTTTTTGAAAGGAGTCAAGTGTTAGATAAGAGGCAAGTTCAAATGATTAAAAAACTTTTAAAACAAGGCTTAAATAAGACAGAAGTAGCAAGATGATTGGGAATAAGTCGTGAGACAGTTCGTAAATATTCTCTCCTTCCAGATGGGTATGTTCCAATAATCAACAAAGCACCTGTAGAGAATATTGTAGATCCATATCTGCCACATATTGCAAAGATGTTGGAAGTTTGTACAAGGAGAATTCTTTTATTCCAACAACTGTTGTCAACGGCGGAGTTAAATTCTGCATTTTTTCTTCAAAAAATTAGATTTAGAGTTCAAGTATATCCCCCCCCCTTCTTTAAACTTGGATAAATAATGCAATAAATTAACAATTTTAGATAAAATTTAATAATTCTTTAGACCTTTTTGTATTTTTATGGTGTGAAATACGTAAAAGTCCATAGAGTTTTGCCGCATTTTTAACGGCTAAAGCCAGCTCTTGTGGTGTTATCTTTTTAGGTGCATTTTGGTTATAGGTGCGTAGTAACATTTTTGTAAAACTCTTTTTTTGTTTTGGGTTAAATGAGATCTCTATAACGCCAAGTTCAAAAGCAAAACTTCCGCACCCTCCATCTATAAAATCAAAGAGAGCAACACTGTTTTTGTCAAAGAGTGTATTGTCTTTAAAGATATCACCATGTATAAAACCGTTACACTCCTGTTTGTAAGTTGTTAGTGAGGAGAGTTTTTTGTAGTAATAAAAAGAGATTTTTAATGATGCTCTTAGATAGTTTTTCAGAGGATAGTTGTCTATAAAGTTACTTTGCTCTGTAAATATCTGTGTCTGTTGATGTAGTTTTGCAATGGATCTTCCAAGGATCTGAAGATGATAGAGGTGGATTGTTGTTGGGGTTTTGCCTTTGAGTTTTTTATAGAGATACCATGGCTGTGATTCTGCAAGAAGATATGAGACATTGAGTCCCTTGGTGTGAAGATGTTTTAAAAGTTCTGTATCAAAGGCTATCTTTTTTGGGATCTCTCGTTCATATTTTTTTAAAATATAAGATGCTTTTTTACCTATAGCAATATAGGTAGTATCCATAATACCGTCTGTAGTTGCCTGAAGTTGCTGGATTTCAAAAGCGAAGAAGTGTTTTTGTAGCTCTTGGAGTGCTATATCTGTTTTAATACCCATCTTCTGATTACAAGGCGCATTTTGACATTATTTTATGCCAATGCAGATCAAAATGTTTTGTAACATACTCTTTTGTATGGGGTATGTGACATTTTGAACAGTCCTGATGGATTTTCTCTCCATAAACACCTTGTCTGCCATCTTTTGAGTTGATACTGCAGTAGCTGTATTGTGTTTTGTCTTCAATCGTTTTTATGCCATTATCATTAAAACGAAAGTTTGGGCAGGCACAGAGGTAGCAGTTAAGAGACTCCATATCGTGACATTTCTTGTTTTTTGCATAAAGAGGACAGAAGTCGAGCTCTTTTTCTTTCATATTTTCAAAATCAAAGTACTCTATAATCTCTTCTTTATGAAGCCCATCTGCTACTAACTTTTTAACAAGGAGTTTGTGTTTTTTTGCATGTTCATTAAACCATGAAGAGTAACTCAAAAAAAAACCTTTTAGGCAGTATAGATAAGTTTTTCATTGATCTCATTTTCAGAGAGTTCAATATAACGCATCGGATACATATCGAGATCTTTTGGGCGAATAAATCCACGTGTTACAATAACAGTAACATCTTTGACTTTTGTTACTGAATCAATATGTTTATGCCCTGAAAGTGTTAATATAAGGTTATTGTATTGAAAGAGTTGTTTTTGTGCCTCTTTGGTATTATTGAGAACATATTTATGGATATCTTTTTCTTCTGTGCCACCCCAGTAGTTTGTATAGGGATGATGATTTAAAATTACTGTAGGTTTGCCATTTCTAAGTGTTTTTTCTGCAAAAGCTAAAGTTTCTTTACTGTAGCGGCCATTGTTTTGATGCTCTATGCAGCTGTCAAGTCCAAGGATATTGTAGCCTTTTTTCTCTAAAAGCCAATCTTTAGCAGATGTTTTTACTTCACGATCATTTACAAACATCTTTTGAAATGCTGCAAGGCTGATCTCATTATCACCTTTTGGAGAAGACTCTTTGTTCCCTCGTACTGCATAGTATGGCATTTTTAGCTTGTCACAAATTTTTTTAAAGATAAGCGCATCTTTATCACCCGCAACATTGTTGTTAAAGTTATCTCCACCAAAGAGCACGAAGTCTAAATCCGAATAGTTTTTGTTGATAAAGTTTACAGCAAGTTTGAGTGCATCTACTGAATCATTATCTGCAAGATCCATGTGTGAGTCAGTGATATGTATAAATTTCAGGCTCTCTTTTGTCTTTTTTTGTTCTGCACTGGCAATAAGTGGCAGAGTACTCAATGCAATTGCACTTTTTAAAAATTTACGTCTAGATATTTGTTTTGGCATAATGGAACCTTTTTAATTTTTTTAATTATTGCATAATTTAGGTTAATGTATCACTGTCTGCGTGAGATGATGAGATAGATAAAAAACGGTCCGCCGATAAGGGCGGTGATGATGCCAATAGGCAGTTCGCTTTGTGTTGGCAGTGCCCGTGTAATCGTATCACACAACACAAGAAAAAATCCACCAAAAAGCGCTGTTTTTATGATGCGTTTTTCTATGGTTAAAGGGTAAATCTTCGTAACAATATGGGGCACAATCAGTCCGATAAAGCCAATCGGTCCAGAGATACTAACAAGCACTCCAATAGCCAAAGAGGCAAAACTTAAGAGCCAAAGTGTTACTTTTTTACTCTCTACACCTTTGAGCTTTGCACTCTCCTCTGAAATGCCCAGAAGTTGTAACTCAAAACGATAAGCATAAATAGCAAGCGTAAGCAATGCTGCAATTAGTCCTAAAAGGAGTGGATCATTCCAACCGATAATAGAGAGCGATCCCATCGTAAAACGAATGAGCATATCATTTTGAACAGTATTGCCCAGATAAAAAATAAGCATAAGGGCAGAAGTATAAAAAAGTGAAAGAGCAATGCCTAAAAGCAGGAGGGAACTCTGCTGTGAGCCTCGTAAAAACTGTGAAAGGTAGAGTAGTAAAAATATTGTCAGCATTGCTCCAAAAAATCCAAAAAGACTGACAGCTCCTATGCCAAAAAGCAGACTTCCCATTCCCAGTTTTATCGCAATTCCAGCTCCAAGCGTTGCTCCGCTTGATATACCAAGTGTGTAAGGTGTCATAAGCGGATTGCGAAAGAGGGTTTGAAAAAGCAGTCCACTGAGTGCTAAAATAGTGCCGGCAAAAAAGGTAAAAAGTACACGTGGAAGTCGTAGCTCGTAAAATATCTGTGCGCTTAGTGAGCTACTGTGAAAAATATCTTTTAAATGCAGATCAACAGCACCTAAAAAAGGGGAGATCAGAAGAATTGAAAGGAGAACAAACCAAATAAACAGCCTAATCATATTGTACCGCCAGAGATTTGATAGGCACATCATAGAGTTTGCTTAGATTTTCGTCAGTAAAAAAATATTCTTCAAAGTAGTGGGCTGTTTTATTTTTTAGAAACAGGACAGGGTTGTTTATAAAGTGTGCCAGATGAATATCATGTGTTATTAAAACTGTTTGGTGTGTTTGTTTTAAGTCTTTGATATGTTTTGCTACGATTTTGGCATTTTTTGGATCAAGATTTGCCGTTGGCTCATCAAAGATGATAATCTGACTCTCCTGCGTGAGTGCTTGAGCAATGAGTACAAGAGCAGTCTCCCCAGAGCTTAAAGAGTTGAGCCTTTGGCGTGAAAAATGCTGTAAGCCTAAAAGCTTTATGTAGTTTTGCGCAATCTCTTTATCTTTTTGAGTGTAGTCAAAAAAGCTCTCTTTGTGCGCAAATCTGCCCAGCAGAACAAACTCTCCAACTGTTAAAAATTCATCATAAAATTCCAGTTTTGTGGGAATGTAGGCTATTTTTTTCGCTAACGCTTTTGCACTGTAGCGCTCTACTCTTTTGTTATCAAGTAAAATTATTCCACGGTAGGGAGTGAGATGGCAAAGTGCTTTTGCAAGGGTGCTCTTTCCAGAACCGTTTGCTCCCAAAATGCTTAAATGTTTTGGAAATTTTTGTGAGATATTTTCTAAAATAGTCTGATCTTCATAAAAACAGCTGAGCTTTTGCAGTTCAATCATTATACATCTCAAGTGAGAGTCGTTTGATGGTAAGTGCTACTCTTTGGGATGGAATATACAGATAATCTTCGTCAACTATGGAGATTTTTTTGTTTTTTGCTGCATTTGTCGGAAGAGCATACCAGTTTGCAAGAGCCCTTTTGACATTCACATTTGGTTCTGTTGCGTGAGAGTGCAAGATGATGATTTGATCGGGATTGAGTGCTATGATGTTTTCATAATTGAGAACCGGTTGGCTAATGGCATCATCTTTGTAGGCATTTGTATTTCCGGTGAGTTTGATGATGTCATTAAAAAAAATATCATCTCCGGCTACATAAATACCACTTCGAAGATCCTCTTTGAGTCCGTAAACAATAAGTACAGAGTGTGGTTTTTTTGTTTTTTTGATACTTTTAATGGCTTTTGTTATATCTGTTAGAAGTTTGTTAGCTTCTTTTGTTTTTGAAACTGTTTTCCCTAAAAGGGCTATAGATTTTTTTATATCTTGCAGAGTTTTGAGTCTGAGTTGCACTGTTTTTATGTGAAAATATTTGAGCATTTCTAAAGTACGAGCATTAAAACTTTGCCCAATAACCAAAGTAGGACTATGTGCAATGATCTTTTCAATATTTGGATTCGTATAACCGCCGATAACAGGGAGTTTTTGCGCTGCTTTTGGATAGAGTGAATAGCTAGATGTTGCTACAAGTTCATCTCCTGCATCAAGCGCATAGATAATCTCTGTAATGGAGGGGCTTAGAGAGATAATTCTCTCTTTTGCCATAGCAGTAAATACAAAAATAAGAAGGAAGAGAAAGATTTTTATATACAAGTTTATCTCCTAAAATTTCGCTTTTAGTCCAATATATCCGCTAAGTGGAGCAGTGGCATAGCCATCTACTACCTGATATTTTTTATCAAACAGATTGTCTATTTTAGCATATACTGCAAAGTTTTTGTTTACATCGTAGTTAGAGGCAAGATTGACAACTGTATAGCGTCCTGTCTGTACACCGGATTTGTCAGCTCCGTTAAATCTTTCGCCAATATATTCACCATAGGCACTTATACTAAAGTCATCATTTACATAATAATTTATAGATGCTTTAAAAGTTGTATGTGGTCTTCTTGCTAACTCTTTACCGTTTTTGTCTTTTGCGCTTAGTATGTTGTAATTGAGTGTTACATATATACTCTGTGCAAAATCTTGAGTATAGGTAAACTCGTAGCCTTTAAAGATACTTTCTCCATCTAAGTTTTTATAGATAGCAGGTGTGCCACCCCAACCATCGGGATCATACCATTCTATCAGATTGTCAATCTTGTTGTAAAAGTATGTAGCTTGAAAGTTTTTATATCCAAAACTAACATCAAAACTTTTTGTTTTTTCAGGGTTTAAGTCTGAATTTGTTCCGCCCCATGGATTGAGTTCCTGCATAATATTTGGAACATTATAAGCGGTACCGGCATTTGATGTGGCATACAAATCTTTTGTAAAGTTATATTTTATACCAATCTTTCCGGTTGTTTTATTTTCAAAGTTATTATAGTTATCGTGTCTGATGCTCTCTGTGAGTACCAAACTTGAAATCTTATTGGAATTTGTAGCATAGATAAATTTATCTCTGTTTGTTTTCTTGTGCGTTTCATCATTTGTCAGCGTGTACTCGACTTCATCACTGCTCATACCCATACCGAGTAAAAAGAAGTCCTTTTTATTGTACTGTATCTTGTCCATAAGTTCAAAATTATCTTTAGTTCCTTCAAACTTTTTGACATTTTCTACACCCCAAGAGGCTACGGTACCTATCTCTTTTCTTTCATAATCACTTCTTTCAGCTTTTAGCGTAATGTTGTGATTTTTATATTTTTGTGTAAATGTTACACCGTAGAGTTGATCAGAGACATCACTTTGCATAGCAGTATCATTTGGATTTGCATAGCTGTCATACTCTTTGTT
>Ga0256837_1002463_pt1 | contig 11452 bp, 12 predicted proteins | sample 4562384metaG_FD_185976 | JGI IMG/M metagenome (GOLD analysis project Ga0256837, IMG submission 185976) | Hydrothermal vent microbial communities from Guaymas Basin, Mexico - 4561-384 | ecosystem: Environmental > Aquatic > Marine > Hydrothermal vents | place: Mexico: Guaymas Basin | collected... | reverse complement strand
TATCCTTAAAACGGCTCTTATCGCTATAACTCAAAAAGAGGCAGAAGCCTATCACGATGCTGCAAATGAACTTTACAGTATGTATGAAAAGGGTGCAGAGTATGTCATAGAGAACAATCTTTTTGAGGCACTCGATATACCACCTACTATAGTCCATTTTATCAAAGAGTCGTGGGAAAATGAGAGAGCAAACCACCTCTATGGGCGTTTTGATTTGAGTGGTGGAATAGATGGGAAAGAGATAAAGCTTATAGAGTTTAATGCAGATACTCCGACGCTTCTCTTAGAGACATCTCTCATCCAAGCGATGCTCTTAAATGGACTCCCAAACGCCAAACAGTTTAATAGTATTTACGAGGCTATAGCCCTGAAGTTTGAGAAACTCGCAGAGAGTAAAAAGGGAGAGTTTACACGATTTCTTTTCTCCTGTGTTAAGGATATAGAGGAGGAGAGCGTGACAACTCAGTTTCTCCAAGAGATGGCTGAGAGTAGGGGACTTCTTACAAGGTTTGAGTATTTAGAAAATTTGAGCTTTGATAACGAAGAGGATTTCTGGTTCAAACTCTATCCGTGGGAAGATATGCAAAACTTTGAGTCAAACTCCAAAACTCTTATGCTCAACCCAGCGTTTACACTTCTCTATCAGTCTAAGGGGATGCTGGCTATTTTATATGAGCTATTTCCCGACTCTCCTCTACTTTTAAAGACATCTTTTGAGCCTATAAAAGAGAAGTATGTTAAGAAGAGAATGTTTGGACGAGAGGGTGCAAATATCGACATCGTAGAGAATGGTGAGACACTAAGAGCTACAGATGGGATATATGAAGAGTATAAGGCTGTCTATCAAGAGTATGAAAATTTTATCAGAGATGATGAGGGTGAGTATTATCAAGCTGGCGTTTTTTACTCAGATGGTGCTTGTGGATTGGGCTTTAGACGAGGTTTAGAGATACTTGATGATATGAGTGTCTTTGTGGGACATATCGTCGTTTAGTTTGTCTGATACTTTCTTGTAAATGCATTGCGTTTAGAGATCTCTCTACACTTAAAAAATATCTTTTTGAAGGCATAAGCATTTATAACTACTAAGATAATAGTAATCGGAGTTTGTGAAATAGAAAGAGCAGAGAGAATCGTAAATAAAATATAACTTGCAAGTGCCATAATAACAACTTCTAATGCTAAAAAAAGTCTTGGCAGAAGTTGTGAATCTGATCTTCTATTTTTATAACCACTATAAGAATCCATTAGATTACCTTTAAATATTTAATATTGTTTAATTAAAATGAGTATATCAGAGCTTCTTTGAAAATAAAATAAAATAGAGAAAATCTAAAATAACTCACTAAAAACTTACAACTCTTTGGTACAATAAGAAATACAATAGATGAGAAAAAGGATTCATAGATGCAAAGTATATATATCGGTCGGCAACCAATTATAGACTCTGATTCAAATTTATCTGCATATGAAGTACTTTATGAAGGTTCTCAATCTACATTAGATAGATATAGTAGTGCTTCAATTATTAACAATGTGTTAAACAAGTTTGGAAAACACTCTTTGCTCGGAAACCATAGAGGGTTTGTGAAGATAGATGAGAAGTTTTTACTTCATGATATTATCTTTTCTCTTCCTCCTGAGGTTTTTGTATTTTGTATAATTGAGAGTGTTGATCTTAATGAACGAGTTGTTGAGCGAGTAGAGAGTCTCTATAGAAAAGGTTATAAACTTTGTATCTACAACATTAAAATTTTTCCATGGAGTATAGAAAAATATGAGAGGATATTTCCCTTTATGGATTTTATTAAAGTAAATGTTCAAGAGAGTTCACCTCAAAGATTACGAGAACATATTGAAAAGATAAAAGAGTATGGGATAACTGTCATCGCAGATAGTGTTGATGATAGATTACAGTTTGATGAAGCAAAAAAAGTTTCTTGTGATTGGTATCAAGGTTATTTCTTCGCTGAACCTGTCATCTTGAAGAATGCTGTTTATGAACCTTCTCATATGGCAATTCTGAAACTTTACAATCTTATTATGCAAGATGTAAGCATAGATGAAATCACCCAAGCTTTTGAAGATAATCATGCTGTGACAATCCAACTTTTACAGTTTATAAACTCTGGTGCTTTTCATTTTAGAAACCGAATATCTTCTATTCATCATGTTTTAACACTTGTTGGTCGTATCCCTTTAGGGCAATGGTTAATGTTAATGATCTACTCAAAATCAATTTCAAAAGAGGGACAGACTCCTCTTATGTTAATGGTTAAAAATCGTACAGAACTTATGCAGGATATATTAAAAGCTATCAGACCAGATGCAAAAAGCAATCAATTAGGAGAGGCCTATTTTGTTGGCGTTCTCTCTCTTATAGAGACCGTGTTTAGTGTGAAACTAGAAGAGGTGTTAGTACATGTTAATATCTCTGAGAATGTAGAAAAGGCACTCTTAAACAATGAAGGGATTTTTGGGGAAATTCTTGCATTGATTCGGGATATTGAAAGTTTTAAGACATACTCCGTATCTCGATTTGAAAAAAAATACCAACTTAAAACAGGCTCTATAGAACAAGTTGTTGTTCAATCAATGAAAAAAGTAAATTTATTTGAATCTCCAGAGGAAAAATCATAATTAAAATAGAAGATATAAATATAGAAGAGCTAGAGATATATAGCTCTCTTAGAGAGTCGGCGTTTAGAAGTGATGGTAGTTTTATAGCTGATTCACCTAAGGTTGTGAATCTACTTTTAGAGAGTGGGATAGAGGTGAAGAGTATGCTTGCTACACAAGAGTACTATGATGAGTTTGAAGAGCTTCTAAATGCCAAAAACATTCCAAAAAAGTACCTTACAACTAAAGAAGAGATGAAAAAAATAGTGGGGCATAAGATACACCATAACTGCATGATGCACGGGATTCGTCCTTGTGATGTAGAGTTAGAGGAGTTAGGTGATGAGGTACTACTTCTCGATGGCATAACATCAGCTGAAAATGTTGGCTCTATCGTTCGTAGTTGTGCAGCTCTTGGGGTCAACTCTCTTGTGTTTGCAAATGAAACACCACACCCTTTTAACAGACGAGCCTTACGAGTCTCCATGGGTCACTCCCATATGATAAGAACACATGTTCATAAAGATATAAAAGTAACTATACAGACTATGCAGAAAAAAGGCTATAGAGTTTATGCTGCAGAAGTTTGTGAGGGTTCAACTCCACTCAGAGAAGTTCAAACGCCAGATAAGTGGGTACTCATAATGGGGCATGAGGGACGAGGGATAAGTGATGATATTTTGGCACTTGTTGATGAGGTTGTGACTATAGAGATGCAAGAGGGTGTAAATAGTCTTAATGTTGGAGTCGCAGCCTCTTTGATGATGTATCAGTTTTTGAAATAAATAGTAGCCAGAGGGGTAACTAATCCCTCTTTTTTAATTAATAAAGAGAGGGTATAAAAACCATCAATATTAAAAAGGCTACTATTAATTTGGGGAACACAATATCTTCCTTGTATTGGAATCCCACCCAACACAACCCACATCGCTTAAAATAAGCAAAAAAAAAAGGGTGACTAGAAATAAATCTAATCACCCTTATTTTCCAAAACATAACAGTAGTTAATTGTAATCTTTGGAAGATATTTGTTCCCAAATAAAATTATATCATAATAAGGGTATAATTTCATAAAAAGATAACATTATGAACTTTTCACAACTCCCTCTTGAAGACTCTATGCTTCAGACACTCGACTCACTTGGTTACAAAAGTGCTACACCCATTCAAGCCCAGACACTCCCTCTCATCTTAGATGGTAAAGATGTTTTAGCTGAGGCAAAAACAGGAAGTGGAAAGACAGCTGCTTTTGGAATAGGCTTACTCTCAAAACTTGATGTAAAGAGATTTCGTGTGCAATCTTTAGTGATGTGTCCTACCCGTGAACTAGCCGACCAAGTAGCCAAAGAGCTTCGTCGCATAGCACGATTTAAGCACAATATCAAAATCTTAATGCTAACAGGTGGAGAGAGTTTTGGCAAACAGTTAGGCTCACTCTCTCATCAGGCTCACATAGTTGTAGGGACACCAGGTAGGATACTAAAGCACCTAAACAAAGAGAGCCTAGAACTCACTAACCTACAAACATTAGTGTTAGATGAGGCAGATAGAATGTTAGACATGGGCTTCTTAGAAGAGGTAGAAGCTGTGATGGCGTTTACTCCTAAAGAGAAACAGACACTTCTTTTCTCAGCTACATATGATAACACTATAACTGCCATAAGTAAGAAGATTCAGCGAGATGCTGTGCTTGTAAAAACTACACATGAAGAGGTAGCAAACAACATAAGTGAAGAGTTCTATGCAACAAGTAACAAAGAAGATACTTTTGTAAAAATCCTCTCTCAGTTTAAACCTGAAAATGTCATAGTCTTCACAAACACAAAGATCGCAGCAAAAGAGTTAGCCGAAAATCTTCAAAAAAGAAAGATAGACGCCATAGCGATTCATGGAGATTTAGAGCAGTATGAGAGAAATGATGTCTTAGTACAGTTTGCCAATAAATCTTGTCCTATCTTAGTGGCGACGGATGTTGCAGCTCGTGGACTTGACATCAAACAACTCTCAATGGTTGTAAACCTTGACATACCACACGGACAAGAGACTTACACTCACCGTATAGGACGAACAGGACGAGCGGGTGCTGATGGTGTAGCCATAACTCTTTATGACTCTTACGAGAGTGATAATGCAGATGAGTATAGAGATGATAAACGCCAATTTTTAGAGGATGCAGACCTCAAAGGAAGTACAAACTTTGAACTCAAACCTCAGTATGTAACTCTTGTTATAGAGGGTGGTAAAAAAGATAAGCTTCGTGCAGGAGATTTATTAGGTGCACTTACGGGAGATGCTGGTCTTAAGGGTAGTAGCATAGGTAAGATAGACATCTATGATAGACAAGCTTATGTAGCTATAGAGACTAAGTTTATAGATGATGCTCACGATAGTCTTAAACGTGGAAAGATTAAGGGAAAAAACTTTAGTGTCTGGATTTTATAAATTACTACTGATCTTTATTATTAGTCTATCGTTAAACGCCAAGGAAAATAAAATGAGTCTTTATGATTTTAATGTAACAACTATTGACGGAAAAACAGTCTCTATGGGTAAGTATAAAGGCAAAGTCTTACTGATAGTCAATGTCGCAAGCGAGTGTGGTTTTACTCCTCAGTATGCAGGATTAGAGAAGCTTTATGAGACTTACAAAGATAAGGGTTTTATGGTTTTAGGTTTTCCTTGTAATCAGTTTCGTGAGCAAGAGAGTGGCTCAAACAAAGAGATAAAGTTCTTCTGTCAGGGTACTTACCATGTGACATTTGATATGTTCTCAAAGATCGAGGTCAATGGTGAAAATGCAGACCCACTCTACAAGTTCTTAAAAGAGAAGCAGGGTGGTTTTATGTGGATGGACTCTATCAAGTGGAACTTTACGAAGTTTTTAGTCGATAGAGAGGGAAATATAGTCGATAGATACGCCCCGATAACAAAACCTGAAGATATAGAAGAAGATATAGTAAAACTTCTCAAATAGATGAAACTCAAATACCTAAACCACTATAACAAAGATACACAAGCCCAAGTTATAAAGCTTATAGAAGCTAAAAAATTGGGTTCGCATCTTTTAAGAAAATACCCCTCTTCACATAACATCAAAAATGACAAAGCCCTTTTTGAGTATACGATGGGTATCAAAAATGAGTATATGAAAAAATCTCCACCACTCTCTAAAACACTCTATGATGGAAAACTAAGTGTTATTCACAATGCTTTAGGAACACACCACTTTATCTCACGAGTCCAAGGCTCAAAACTCAAAGCAAAAAATGAGATACGAGTCTCTTCTATGTTTAAAAGAGTTCCTGAAGCATTTTTAGAGATGATAGTTGTCCATGAACTTGCACACTTTAAAGAGAAAGAGCATAACAAAGCTTTCTATAAACTCTGTGAATATATGCAGCCAAACTACCATCAAGTTGAGTTTGATTTACGGCTATATCTTACTTATGTGGATTTAAACGCTAGGTTAGAAGAGTGGTCTTAAAGAGTCTCTATATCTACTAGTTCCACTCTATCACAATCTTTTTTGATAAGTTTTTTGTTAGAAGCATCCTCTTCTGCTAGAACTAAGATATCAGCAAAATCATCCTTATCTACTTCAAGAGTATGAAGCTCTTTTATAGTCTCTATTCTCATAAAACTCTCTTTGTTGTCAGCTAGAAGTGTTAAGTTTCTAAACCCTTTTGCATACTCGCTTTTGATGAGTTTTGCTATCTTTTCATTTCTAAGTAGTTCTTCTAAGGCTAGTGTTTTGTTTAAATCAGCCTTGCATAGTATTTTATATGTTACCAAAATTGTTCCATTCATAGTTTTCCTTCTAAAATTGATGATAAATAATTTATATGATATAATTTCAATCAGTTGGGACAGTTAGAGAGCTACGAACTCTCTAAAAGCTTTTTAATATAATCTTAATTCTAAGAGAACGAAGACTATAACAATAACGAGTATGAGACGCATTGTTACATCCTTATTAAAGACTGACCCTGTCCCACCTTTCACCTCACAATAGATCTCAACACATTATCGCCAACTGATAAAATATTATAGAGTAGTTTTAAAAAAAGTATGAAAAGTATTGCAATTTGCAATAAAAAGAGAAGAAGTCTGTTTAGTCCATCCATCTTTTAGGGTCATAACCATCGCTTGGACGGATGATTTCTTGTTTAGGGAAGCTTTTACTCATGGTTTTACTGTCAAGTTTAACAAAGCCAAACTTCTCATAAAAGTTGATACTTTTTTCATTCTCATAGGTATCGACTAGCATCTCTTCACTTACAGCTCCAGCTTCTACTAAAAACTGTTCCATCATTGCAGTTCCTATTCCTTTGCTTCTAAACTCGGGAAGAACAGCCATGCTTAAAATGGGAACGCCATCCTCTAGTTTTCTTGTCCAGATTGCACCTGCAATAACATTATCTACAAGAGCATAAAGACCTAAGTCTTTGGCTGTTAAACCGTAAAAATCGTAGTAGATATTGAGGTTAGGAGCCTCTTTGTGTGCATACTTTGTCATATCTTGAACGATTTTACTCTCACTAGAGCGTAGGAAGTAGAGTGTTGGAGTCATTTGGATCCTTGTTGAGGAAGAGGAAAAGATACTTTCCCTCTTTGTAGTTAAGCTTTAGATATCAGTTTTAAATGCTGAAAGTTTATTGTTAAGTTGACTGCTTAACTCATCTATTTCAGTAGAAGCGTCAGCTACATTATGAATATTGACAACATTTTCATGAAGTGACTCTTTAGCTACATTTACAAGTTGAATCATACTATCAGTATCTTTAGACATCTCTTTTGTATCTTTTAAAGTCTGTCTCGATGTTTGAGTCGCTTTAGATACCATCTCTACAGTTTCATTGATTTCATCTTCTACTTTATTTGCTATATCTTGAAGCTCATTTGCTTTGACTACATTTGAGTTCATAGAGTCACTAGAGTCTATGATAGATTGAACTACAAGACTAATAGTTGCATTGATCTCTGAGAGAGTTTTTTGTGTTCTCTCTGCAAGTTTTCTAACTTCATCCGCAACAACAGCAAAACCACGACCATGCTCACCTGCACGAGCAGCCTCGATAGCGGCATTAAGTGCAAGTAAGTTTGTTTGATCTGCAATATCTGAAATAACAACTAAAACATCTTTAACCTGAGAAGCTTCTGTTGAGAGTTGAGAGAGTCTATCTGCCATCTCTGTTTCAACTTCAGCAGATTCTCTTACTCTTACTACCATATCATCTATTCCTGATTTTGCTTCTGCTAATTTAACACCCACTTGAACGGTATCTGCAGTAGATTTTTCAGCTTCGACAATTGAGATATTGAGTTTAGAGTTTATCTCTTCACCTGCTCCGGTTGCAGTTTCAATTTTGGATGCTACATCATCATTTGATTTACTCATGGTATCTGCAGTAATTAAAAGATTTTTAGAAACATCTGAGTTATGATGACTTAATGTTTTAACACCATCTATCATAGCCCCTATACTAGTAATAGCTGAATTAAAGTACTTACTTAAGTCTTCAAACTCATCATTTGTTTTTATTGCCACTGTAGAAGTAATATCACCTTCAGATAATGTTTTAATACGTTCTAGCATTGTGCTTAAAGGTTTTTTAATTACTTTTCTAACCACAGATGTAGTTAAAACAATATTTAAAACAATTAAGGCTAAGATCATTAATATAACTTTATATATAATATCATTAATGGCATCTGAACGACTTGTCGTCTCATAAGCGATAAAAGCTGTCCCTAAAAATTCATTATCATAGTTTAGTTTAGAGCGCTTGATAATAACATTGTTAATTTCACTTATCTCATTGTTTTTAAGTGATAGAAGTTTTTTCTCATCTATATCGTATGTTTTTGGATCTTTTATTTTGATAAAAAATTCATTTTCCTCATCTAAAATATAGATAAATGCAAGTTGCTTATCTTGCTTGAAGTAGTCTGTGGTATTTTTAGCACCAAGCATATTTCCAGTCCCTAAAGAGAGATTAAGTCCTAGGTTTAAATAAGCAGAACTTTTATTTACTCTTTCTGTAAACTGATTATTTATATTGCTAATAATTGTACTTGAAAAAAAGAGACTCATTCCAATAGCAAGTAAAGTACTGATGAGTAGAACAGGAAGAAGTATTTTAAAACTAACAGGGATATTTTTCATTTTTAGACCTTTTAATCTAGCACAAGGCTAGATTTATTTTACTGTATATACTACTTTAACATCATTAGTTACTGCAGCGGCATCTACATAACCTATAGCCTTTGTGTCAGACTTAACAGCTGATATAACATCGCTATCACCACCAACTTTCTTAGGTGCTTCACCTTTACCAGTAAAGGTAAGTTTTACCCAGTACTTATTCATTTTAGAAGTAGATTTACCTGCTACTTGTTTATAAAATGTAGCATAAGTTGCATTGTCAGAAGTTTGATCAATAGGAACCACTTTATTTCCATTTGGAAATTTCTTTGTTTTTGCCATAAATATTTTTTTTACTTGAGAACTACTGAGTGCATCAACACCACTCGCTGGATTTACAACAACTGCTATGTCAGCTAAAAGAGCAGAACTTAATAATGCTATACTTAAAATTATTTTTTTCATTTTATTTCCCTTTAAAATACTACATTAAGTGCTACACGAATAGTGTTCACATCTTCATCTGTTTCAGTTAATGAAGTTCCACCAGCATATGCTGAAGTTGTAATTGTTGACATACTGTACTCTGCTTTGATTGCAGCTGCACTATTTAAGTCGTAACGTAAACCTATAGTATGTGTAGCTCTATCATTAAGCTGTCCAGCTCTTGCACCATTTATTATATTTGCAGTAGCTATCCCCTCTTCAAACTCCATATCCGAATCAGCGACTGCATAAGTATAACTTGGAGTAAAATTACCTATCTTATATCCAATCATTGCATAGTATGACTGTACATCAGGTGCTACTGTTTCATCCATATCTCTAACTATATACTCTGAAGCGAATAGTATATTTTCCCAGTCAATACTTAATCCAGCTCCATAAAATGCTGCTGAAGAGTTATCAAACAGTAGTAATTCTGGTGTAGTAGCAGCAGCATTTGTATTTGTTACTTTTGCAGCTGTATATCCAGCACGAAGCTTCATAAAGTCATTACTAAATGCTAACTCTGCACCTACAACATCATCATAATCAAAGTTAAGAGTTGTACCATGAACAGGATTTAATTTATCTCCTGTAGAGTTACCACCATATACATTTAAAGATATAGTACTATCATCTAACTCTAAAGTATATGCAGCATTTACACCATCAAGGTTTGTAATCTGTGCTTGATAGTAAACTTCAGATGGAGGAGTGATCCAAGTATATGCATATCCAACATCTAAATAGTTTGAGTATAAGAATAGTGAAGGACGAATACGACCAGCTAAGATACGGATCTCATCATTCAGATCATAAGATACATAACCCCACTCCATTCTTATATCATCACCAATATCAGATTTTTGAGCGATTAACTGTATTGTAGCACCCATATTATCTGCAATATTTGTGCTAAATTGAATAGCAGCTAATGAGTCTTGTTGAAAATCATACTGATTGTCATAACCATTTATGAGATCTTTTTCCCCATCTTTCATATTATTAACACCACCAACAATGTTAATAAAACCACTTGTTCTTACTTCACTAGCTGTTGCTGCTGTAGAAGCTAATACCCCAATTGCAATTAAACTTAATAGACTCTTTTTCATACTCTACCACCTTTTTTAGATATTGTAAAACTATATGTTTTAGTATACACTCTCATAACCATAAAGTTTGCTTAAAATATCTTTTAAATAAAAAAAAATAGATTATTTCTTGTTATAAGCTCTAGATATACACTTTATAACTTAAATGTATTACTCAATTAGTTTTTTAAAGTTCTTTAAAGTGATAAGTCTTAAAGTAGGGCTTTTGAGATTTTTGAGTTCATTTGAGAAGCCAGTTTTTGCAACTATTATCATGATATCAGCATCTATTTTTGCCTCTTTACAAGCCTCTTGAAGCTTTGTAAGTTCACTCTTTTTGACTTTGGCGTTTGTGTATTTACAGACACCAACTATAGTTTTTCCAGACTCTGTTTTAGCATAGATGTCAAGCTCTATGTTTTTGTCCCAGTAGCTTCCTATCTCTTTGAGTCTGTCCTCTTTGGAGAAGTTGAGTGCTATGAGCTCTTGTGAGAGCTCAACAAAAGTGAGTTGGATAAACTCTGCTTTTCTGTTTTCAAAGCGCTCTCTAAACTCTTTGTAGTCACCATCACGGATACCTTTAAAGATAGGTGAGATAAAGGCAAACCAAAATCTTAAAAATGGCGAAGTGAAGTAGAGTTTGTTTGAAACACTCTGTGCCTCATCCCATGAGTTAAAAACAGCTTTTGATTTATCGAGTCGGATGATTCCACTCTCACAAAGCTCTTCAACGGCATTTTCTCCAACTTCTTTAGAGACATTTGCTCTCTTAAAAGCTGTATGAGTCTGACCATCACCTAAGGCTATAGCACTGAGTATAGAGTGGTGAAGAGGCATACCTGTTGTAAGTTCTGTAACATCGTTACGAATGTAGCGAAAATCAGGAAGGATTAGCTCTTCTATAAGTTCAGCAGAATCTCTAGAAGTATCTACACTTCCCCAGCCAACACCACCAAAAATTGAAAATTTTTCAACAGCATCTTCCATGCTCTTTGGTTTATGTTCTTTACAAAATGATTGAAATTGCTCTAATAGAGTCTCTTTACTTAATATGATGGGGCAACCTTTTTTTTATATTTGACATTATATCATTTTGTGTATAATGCAA
>Ga0256837_1002461_pt1 | contig 11454 bp, 12 predicted proteins | sample 4562384metaG_FD_185976 | JGI IMG/M metagenome (GOLD analysis project Ga0256837, IMG submission 185976) | Hydrothermal vent microbial communities from Guaymas Basin, Mexico - 4561-384 | ecosystem: Environmental > Aquatic > Marine > Hydrothermal vents | place: Mexico: Guaymas Basin | collected... | reverse complement strand
ATAGTTGTTTGATTTTCTTGGGGTAGTATATTTGATAAACACCTCTTTTTATTAGGTAGATATAAGCCTCAGCAGTTTGAATCTCTAAAAATTTATCCTCATCACATCCACTAAAAAATGAGTCAATATGTAAGTCCTCACATGGAGGATATACAGTAGTATCCTCTTTTTCAGCTTCTAACTCTTCATCTGAAAAAGTACCCCCTTTAAAAGTCTTATAAAATATAGGGATTATATCAATTGGCATTAGTGAGATATTTTTTAATGTCATCTTCATAGCACAAGGAGTTGTTACATAGATATATGCAGTATTACGATACTCTATCAAAAATGTATCCTCAGGCAGATAGTCAGTAACTTCAGCTATATCTAATTTCTTTCTCTCTATATACTCTATCTCTTGACCTGTAACAGTGATACTAACATCATTATACTCACTTGGTAAACTCAGACCATACTCTTTTAATCTTCTCTCCCAATCTGATTCAATTGGTAAAGATGACTGTATATCACAAGCCTCTTTATACATTGTGAGTTCAGCAGAACTCATATATGTCTCATCAAGTTTAGGTACTTTATAACTTGTATCTGTAAATATTGCATATTGAACTAATCCTTTATAAGACTCTAAATCTTTAAAGGTTGAGATAGAACTATTTGCACTTCCCTTAAAGCCTATATTTTCCAACTCTTTACGAAGTTGTGTTCCTATTGCTTTTGGCATATGGATATTAGTTAAACTTTTCCATATACCTATAATGCTATCTCTTTTACCAATAGGTGCATTATCATTATTTAACATATTAAATAATTTTACTATTTGTGTGGAGATATACTCAGGTTTTATCTCTATTGGTTGTTGTGATGTTGCGAATACTGCTAATTCTTGTTCTTGTGTTTGGTTTAATTCGTTATTAAAATTCATATTTTTCCCTTAAAATTTCTTATATATTTGTTGTTAAGCTCTTCTCAAATGCTAATGCATCTGGTAAAGCCACCTGTGTTTTGATAGAGAGTTTAACTCTCTTACCGAAAAGATTTTTAAAATAGTTTAATGATTCTATAAATGATAGCTCATACATTTCCATGATAAAGCTTATAATATTTCCAGAGAAGCTTCCCCCAAAATCTTTAATTCTATTTGAATGTGGGTCTATTGAAGCAGATGCTGTATTTTCATTTCTCATCTTAAACTTAAAATTTGCATCTACACTAAAACCTAAAAATGTAAGTATTGCCACAATTAATGTTACACTTAACTGTTCCATAATTAATTTAACATCCACTCTATCTGTAGCTCTTAAATATTTATATATACCAAGTACTCTATCTTTATCTTCATTTGAGATAAGGATTTGACTATTATGTAATTTTGGTACAAATGTGTTTAAAGTGGATGTGGTGTTCAAGGTGTTTAACTTAGGTTTTGACACTCTTTTTTTATATTCTCTCTCAAGTGTATAATCAATAGTTGATAAATCTAACACTCCTCCATCAAATACACTACTAGGAAGATGTTCTTTAGCTAATGGATACTCTAATATTGGATTGGCTTCAACAATTAATCTTGATGCATCTGCAACTGCTAAATCTACATAATATCTCTCAAGAGTTGCTCCTGATTTACTCTGTTTGATATATGCAAGTTTTACATCATCTCTATTAGCTCTTCTTTTTATATACTCTGTAAAATTATCTATAGTCTCAGAAGTGGTATTATTTACAATAATATAGATGTGCCATGATGGTTTATCTGTTCTTTTTTCTCCTGTTAGAGTGTTATAAATCTCAGCTGATGAACTAGGACGAATAAGCATAGATACATCTTTTAATGCAGGTATTAGTAAAATTAAAGATTCTCTTACTTCATCAATATTATTCATCTTAAAATGTTCAGGTTGAGACTCATCAAAATCCACATCAAAAAAGTATAGAGAGTATAAGCCATCACTATATGGGTACAAATCATTTAAATATTTAACATGATTTTTACCTCTAAAGATAAAATCTGGTTCCTCTGCTTCGTTATATGCTTTTGTGGTTTTAGAAGTACCAACAGCATCTTTAGTTAAACCTAAAGTGATAGTGTCATAGGCACTCATTGAGTTTAGGTATGTATCAAATGCTTCTAAACTTGGCACTTGCAATATTTTATATTGAGATAGGTGCATTGATGCACCTATACTCTTTGTAAAGTCTTGTTTATAACTCTTTACTACTGGTCTTGATAGAGAGGTAAACTGAGTGAAAAATATTTGCATATTATTTTCACTCACATAGATATTCATATGAGAGATGTACTCCATCAGGCATACCATCAGAATTCTCTTTCAAAGCTTCAATTGCTGGCTTGTATCCATCATCTGCTAGATTTTTCATTACTTCTAAAGAGATATCTTTACTTTTTTGCATATTACCTGCTGAACCAAGTACAACAGCAAATATATATGAAGCAGGAAGATACCCTTGTCTAAACGCATTTAATAATAAATTTGTTCCTTTTTCAATATCCATTTTAACATGAATGCCAAAGCAATATAAAATACCTAATGCAAAATATCCCTCAATCCTATTCATTGTATGTAGCTCACTTGCAATTGAATATGACCTCTTTATATCTATATCAAGATTATCAAAAAAATCTTTTAGCATTTTATTAGCTAACATTTTCTCTGTATTCTTATTGGTTATAGGTATAGCAATCTCTCCTGAATTTGAGTTAGCCATCATTTTAGATAGCATTTTATTTGTATCTTCATCTATATCAGAACAAGGTATCTCAAACTCAGCTATTGGTTTGATACCAGCTTTATCTAGTTCTTCTATAGACATTTGACCTGAAGCTATAGAGTTCTGTATTAGAAAATGTATAGCAGGTTCATATCCATCATCTGCGAGCTTATACATGATTTTATGTGCTTTTTTTTCATTCTTTTTTACACCAAAACCACCTAAATAAGATGAAGCAATATTAAACTTAGCTCGTTTTGAACCATGATTAGCAGCTTTTTTTAATAATTTAAATTCTTTATTATAATTTTGCTCTACAATATGACCATAATGATAAAATGTACTTAAACAAAATGTTCCTGCTTCTATTCCAAGTTCATCAAGTTCTTGAGCTAAATCTAATGCTATTTGTGTGAAACCTATTTCCATCTGGTCATATAATTTTTCAATCTTTTTTTCAATATCATTCATATTTTCAACCTCTATTATTTATTTTTAAAACTACACTATAAAAGTGTAGTTGTTGTTAAGACTTATGACCCTCTATATGCAAATATTCATTATATTTTAGTTCTATCTGTTGAGAACACGCATATCCCATAAGTGTATAGATAGTGTCATAATTTATTTTTATACCTGCTTTTATTTGAGGTTCAATTTCATAAATCTCAAGCATAATTTTTTGACTCTGTATAAAAGTTAAAACAATTTCTATCTCCACAAAATTACAGTCTTCAAGGACTAAAGTCCAAGTAAATTTACCTATACTTTCTGAATGAGACTGCTCTCCAATAATTCTTACTGTTTCTGAATATATAGCCATATCTTTTGATTTAAATATTTTTTCAACACCAAGTCCAGCTGTTTTATCTATTGATTTATTTTTACTCATAATTTTTCCTTTTGACCTTAATATCTTAACTTGTATCTTCCATAATATAGAAGATGTTAGCCTACTACTATTCAATAGGTCTAAGGTTGAGGGAGATATCCACTCCCCAATGTTGACAATGCTAAATCAAAGAACGCGATTTACTTGATTCTGACAACTTCTCCTTAATTGTCAGATATGTATTAAATCGTGAAGAAATTATAAAAAAATGGAGGTATTATAAAAGGGGTCTGTTTTGGACAGATATTAAATATTGAGTTGTTTTAAATAAAAATTTTTAAAAAGTAATTCCTATCTTCAACTCTTCATCTTTTTTGAAATTGGAAATTTCTTCAAGGTACTTGTAATTTGGATATAATATTTTATAATAAGTATCAAAATATTTATAAAAAGTTGTTTTATTGTTAAATCCTAATATTTCTGACAACTTCCATGATTCAGTTCTAGTTAGTGATAATTGATATGCAATACAAACCAGTAACAAAATATGTTTATGACTATTCTCTTGAACTAAATATCTAATCATTTTTAAGTGTTCTAAATATGAATATTTTGCACCATCTATATATGCATCTATTTTCTTTAATATTCTAGCTTTTTTTGAACTGTTAAAGCTCATTAAAATTTCAGTAAATGTAATTAATGCCAATCCATCTAAAACACCTTTAGTGAAAAAATGTAACGAAGCATTACCCATATTTTGAACTCTATTTTTATCAATGACAAATGAAAAAGTAGAAGTGTCCTTCTCATAAATTTGAAAATTTATATTTAATATATCTGCTTTGATAAATGCATTAATACCGTCAGTATTTTCTTTTTTATTATCTTTAATTTTTTCTCTAGTAACTATATTATCGTATAGCTTATCTATTATATTTTGTATAGAATCAGAATTAAATTTTTCCATATATAACTCAGTAGTAATACCTATATCTTTAAGTAAAGTATCATCTAAGATTATTCTATCTGCCTGCTCAAAATTTGTCATAGTGTTTTGCAATACGATATCGGTATCATCATAAGATAAATCATCAAAAAATACTACTTGGTCAATTATCATATTTCTAATCTGATTTAATTGATAAAGAATTTTAGAAGCATATATACTATGATTAGTATTTTTATCTGTAAATTTTTCAATCTCTGCGACTATCTTGTTGAAAGAAGATTCTCTTAAATTATGATTTTGTAAAGTCAATACAATATATCTTATAGCTTCTGCTGATATAAATTCATCCACTAATGCATGAGCTATTTTCTCTTTTAATTTTAAAAAAGTAAAGTTTTCATATTCATCTTTAGTAAAATATTTTATTTTTTTTAAGTTCTCTTGTTCTAGTGCATTTAAAAAATTTATTTGTTTAGCAATTTCAAAATCTAGTAAAGATACTCCATGTATAGGATGTATTTTTTTAGATAAAATATTAGAATAAAATATATTTAATGTTCCATCAAAAGCTTCAATATCTGAAAAGGAAACAAGAGTTTGTATATAAAAAAAATCATTAAATTTTTGGTATATTTCAAGAGATAAAAAATGCTGTGAATACTCTCTTAAAGAGTATTTTCTTTTTAAGTAAAATCTATCTTTTATTTTTTTATTTTTCTCTCTTATCAATTGCTGTTTATGATATATTTCATCATCTATATCATAATATGAGCCAGCTATTATATTTTCATTATCCATTATATAAAAACTCACTTCCTATATTAATATTTTAGTGTTATTATACTCTAAACACCTTGTACACCTTAAACACACTTCATATAGTTTCACTACCTCTTCATCAACCTTATTTGATAATCTCTAAAAAAAGAGTAATCAAATGTCAAAACCTTCTAAAACAACCTACACAAAATCAAAGAAATATACAGGCATCAGTTACCGTAAAACAGATACTGATACCATCTTCTACTGCTCATATAAAACTAAAGCAGGAAATTACAGTAGATTCAAATGTGGATATAAATCAGCAGGATATACAGAAAAGTTAGCATATGACTTTATGCAACGAGAAAAGCAAAAAATACTTACAGGGGAAGATACAACATTTTCAAAAAGGAACTCCTATACTCTTCAAGAAGCAGGTAACTTATATTTTAAATATTTAGAGTTAAAACAAACCAGTGATTATCGAAACTCTTCTAAAAAATTCAATAATCATCTCATCAGCTATTTTAAACCCAAGACAGATATCCAAGATATAACAAGCACTCAGATACACGAATATAAAATATTAAAACTTCAAACATTAGCTCCTGCAACTGTAGCGATGCATATATCCATTTTATCGAGCATGTACAACTATATAAAAAGAGAGTTCCTTCCTAATTTAATCAATGTTGCAAAAGGAATCGAAAGTACTATACATGTTGATAATGCAAGAGAACGGTATCTAAAAATAGAAGAAATCCACGAACTACTAGAAGTTCTCAAAAATAATAAATACGATAATAAGCCTGCGATAGCAAAGCTTTTACTTTACTTTGTGAAGTTTGCCCTTAGTACAGGAGCTAGAGCCAGTTCTATACTCAACATAAAACGCTCAAATATCGATTTAAAGACTCAAACTGTACAAATCTTTGATACTAAGAATAAAAGTTGGTATACCGCTTATATGAGTTCTAAAATATTTGAGAGCGAGGATTATATTTTTATCGATAGTTTTAGAAATAGTGATTATATTTTTTTTAATCGTGGAAGAAAGCTTACACACCGTATAGTTGCTTATCATATGCGACCAATTTATAATGAGATGTTTAATATTGGACTTAAAATTGATGATGCTAAAAATAGAGTTTGTAATCATACTTTAAGACATACATTTGCATCTCACTTAGCTATTAATCAAGTCCCATTATTTGAGATACAGAAGCTGATGAATCATAGAGATATTAATATGACCCTTCGCTATATGAAGCTTAGTGAGGCGAATAAAGTTTCGGCTGTTGATGGAATTTATTAGAAAAATAATAATTTACTACTTTATCTAGAAGCTACTCTTTGACTACTTTGAAATATACAATCTCAATTTACTTTCAAATTCATCTTGCAACCATGTAGGTTCTACAATTTTTACATGAGGTAACCATTTTTTTAAAATCCCAAAAGCTGTTTCTTTGTTTGATATATAAATTGTTACTTCAGCAGTACCATTTTTATAAACTTTAAGATGTTGATCCTGCATAGGTTTTCTTTCGAAATACACCCTAGCAGTTTCATCTAAGTGAAATACAACTTCAAACTCATCTTTATTTGGATTAAACCATATATCTTGAGCTTTTTGCAAACTTTTTAAAATGTTATCTTTATGTTCAAATGTCTGTTCTAGTATCTTCAAATCTGTAATTTCTTTTAAATATAGGGCAGGACAAAACTTACCTATTTCACAGTATAAATAAAAGAAACCATCAAATACTATTATTTTGTAAGGCTTTACTTTTTTATGTATTTTTACATCATCTGGGTTATGCCATTTTCTGTACTTTAAAGAAATCATTTTATGCTCAGAGATAGCACTCTCTAACTGTTCTATCAAATCCATTGAATCAGACATATCTTCTACATCTATACGAGTATAGAAAGGTGAATCTATATGACTTTGTATTTTATGAAGTACAGTCTGTGCTTTTTTATAAAATTCTCCACCAATACCTTCTGATAAACTTCCTAGCATATTGATAGCTGATGAGACTTCTTTAGTAGTTACTTTTTTGCGAGTCATTGTAAATCTTTTACCATCCTCTGCCCGAATTACACCATAATTACCTTCAATTAGTTTTTTAAAATCTCTTTGTATAGTTTTTATACCTATACCCCACTCTATTGCTAGATTAGTTATGGATAATACTTCACCATCTTCTAATCTCTCTAAAATTTCATTATGTCTTGTATGCTGTAATTTTGGCACGAACTATCCTTATTGACATTTATTGTCCATATTGTACATTACAATTCTTACATAAAAATTTAAAAGGATTGTAAATGCAAAAGATATCTAAAGAAGATATAACTAAAAAATTTAGACAATACTCATTTGACTGCGATAATGCTATTGCATTGAATAAAAGTGATATTGATTTACTACTAGAAAGTGAAGAAATTTATTTTGTAGAAGAAAAACTGAGCACAACAAAAATTATGAATATACATTTTGATAAATATAATATATCAAACGCAAATACTATTTTAATTAACTTTACACTTCACACAGATTATTCTATATCAATCATATCAGAAATAATGAATATACTTTCTGATCTATGTAAGGAAGATGCTAGCATAATTTTATCTACCACACCTACGGATGCATGTGATAGAAGTTATGTGAAATTGGACATTTTTTTAAGTTTTTAAGTAAAAGTCATATGACGCTGTAATCTTTTTATTCAGATATACGAGATATTAATTCAAAAATTTCCTTTTCAATCTGTTCAATAATCTTATTTCGTATAGAAGCATCACCAAGCGACCAAAATCCATTATTATGTTTATTAAAATCTATTTTTTTATCATTTAATGTGATATGCTTCCATTCCACAGGTTTCTTTTTGTGTATATGATTAGCATAATTAGTAATTTTATTTTTATTTTTTTCTCCTGTATATGCCCAATATAAGTTATGAAATCTTACAATATTTATATTAAATAATTCACACCTTAAACCTCTCGTTTTATTATCTAACAACTCATTAAATGAAGCACTATCAAGCAACTTACTATCGTTCAGTTTATGATTAAGTTCAGTCCAAAATAAATTCTCTAAATTTTCAGCTAACTTAGGTATCTCATTTTGTATTTTACCTATCTGTATATACATTTCACTATTTTTGTTCATAAAACTTGATAAATCCATTACATTTCCTTCGTAATCTTTTCTTGATATCTGTTGTACAATTTCTTTATACTGAGTTAATAGAACAGCTAAATTTGTTATATTTTTTACTTCATTATAACAATAATTTATCCATTCAAAAATATGTTTTTTAAAAGAAATTCTTTGATAATCTTCTTCACTCATATATTCTTTAGTACTACTATCTTTATATTGTAAGCTTTTTTTTGTAGCTAATTTACCATTTAAAGTTAAATAATATATTTTAACTTCTTGTTCATCTGTAGCATTTTTTTCTAATTCACTCTTATAATGAGATAACTGATATGGCTCATCACCTCTTGAATGGCTACTCTTCATTTCGATACCAATGAGATAATTATCGCTTTCTATTGTAAAATCAATTCTTCTTTGTTCATCTGTTGTATCTTCTCTTTTAACAGATATGATATTTCCAAAATCTAAAATTTTTAAAACATGTTGCACAAATAGCTCTAAAAATAGTTCATCCTGATAATGTTTAGCATGGGGATTTAATAGTGAATAGATAAAATTAGAGTGTAATCCTACTTCTTCATTTTTCTTTCTTATAGTTGAAAATATATTGAAGTCATTTAGACCTCTTTGTTTTTGTTTTTTTTGTTTTTTTTCAAATTGTTCAAAGTTATCAAAAAAATCTTGATATTCTTTTTCTTGCATTTTCTATTCCTCTAAAGTTACTTGAATATTCAACAGTATATCATAAACATAAAAGACAATTATTGTCCATATAATAGAATATAATTTTCTTATTAAAGGAGTTTACTAAATGATAATTAAAAATCTACATAATATAAAAGAGAACAAGAGAATCATACTTTATGTGTTTATTAAAGATATTAGAACTCATATTACGATGAGGGGAAAGGTATTTCATACAATAGTTATAAAAGACAAAACAGGATTAGCAACTATTTATTTAGAAGATAATTTATTTCAACCAACTTTTAAAAATTCACATATTAATAATCGTCTTAAAATTACTATAAAACCAATAAGATATACAAGTAAAATGAATTACAAACATTATCTACGAACTAAAAAAAATAACCATGGGAATTTTTATCATTTAGTTAATTATATTAATAAAGGAAAAGATTAATGAAAAATATAAATAAAAGAAAAGGTATTTTTATATTTGAGTATACAACAGATATCGTAGAAGGTTCAAAGATAATTTCAAGTGAAATATTAAATGTAGATAGAGAGCTTATTTTGGATTATAAATTAGCTTTAGAAATTATTTGTGTATTTCATGGCTTAGTTGGAACACTAAAATATAATTGTTCAGTACTCATTGGAAATATAGATGAAGAATTAGTTGAGAGTTATCGACTAATATTTGACCATATAGCGGATGGTGGAGATTTGATATATCATTATGGTGGTATAGTTAAAAATTTATCCTTTGAAGAAAAAAGAAAAAGAACATTAATTAATAAAGTGATGAAAGACTTTAAGTATAGAAGACATGGATGTCTTATGGTAAAGACTCCAAATTATATAAAAGAAAGAGAGATTTCTGAATTGGTTTTAAGTATTAGACTTAAAATATTAAATAGTATATCATAAGTATACAAGACATTAATTGTCCATATATAAAACTATAATTTTACAATTAAAGGAGTTATATATGCAAGAAATAAAGATAGAAGAAATAGCTAATGAGCTTGGTATGCAAAGCAAAGAGCTACTCAAAAAAATTCAGCTTATTTATAAAGAAGTAAAATCATCAAAAAGTGTAGTTTCTCAAGAGATGGCTCAAGAGATTTTTAATACTATAGTTCTTGGTAAAGAAAAATTACAACCTAAACATATATCCACATATAGTGATAAAAATATAAATCTATATTTTTCACAAGATAAGATAGATATAACTATGTTAGAAAATATAGCCAAAACATACAAACAACCATCTCAAAAAGAGTTTATGATAAGAAGTTTTAACTTCTCAGAACTCTCTGTTGTAAAAATTCTTGTAGCTGGTTTAGTAGATATGGATATACAAAAATATATAGAATCAAAAAGTAGTAGTTTGGAACTTAGCAATCTTTTTAATAATCAAAACAAAGTTCTTGATGATGTTGATTTTGAAGACCTTGATAATAAACATCCACTTGAAAACTTCAAGACTTATGTCGCAAACTATAAACCAGAACTTATTTACATAGAGGGGCTAAAAGTTGAAGACTTTTTAAAATATCATAATATATTTGAGTATATTAAAAAATTAGTAGCTATGGGAACTATGGTTGAGATAGGTTTTTGTGAGATTACATCTAGTGATGTAGATAATATTTTAAATTATTTCAAAGATTAAAAAATTAATAAGCAAAGGAAAATTATAACATGAGAATAAGGCAATTAAAAAATATAAGAAAAAAATCTTTATTTACTATTTATGCTCTATTAAAAAATAAAACTAGAAAAATGACTCGTTTAGGAAATGAATTTTATCATTTAACTTTTTCAGATAATAGTGATAAACTTGAATTGCTATGCATTCAAAAAAATCTCACGACAAATAAAATACATAACTGTGAAGAAGTACTGAACTCTAAAAAAATAGTAAGAAGAATAAAAATAAGAGTAAGTCGAGTTAAATATACGCACATAACCAAGTATATGAACCGTAGAAGTAAAAAAATATATTATCCATTTAAACCTACTTATAATAGATATAAACTTATTGGTCTAACATGAATTAAATAAATCAAATCCTCGACAGCTTATTAACAGCCACTTTTCCAAAACACAGCTATATTCACTCCTTTTAGCTATAATTCCACCAATGAAAAAACAGATAAACTTCAAAGCCGAAACACCATACGAACCAGCTGGTGATCAACCTACTGCTATCAAAGAGTTAAGTGAGTCGATACTAAAAGGTAATCGTTACCAAACACTTGAAGGTGTAACAGGTAGCGGTAAAACATACACTATGGTTAAGGTTAT
>Ga0256837_1002460_pt1 | contig 11460 bp, 16 predicted proteins | sample 4562384metaG_FD_185976 | JGI IMG/M metagenome (GOLD analysis project Ga0256837, IMG submission 185976) | Hydrothermal vent microbial communities from Guaymas Basin, Mexico - 4561-384 | ecosystem: Environmental > Aquatic > Marine > Hydrothermal vents | place: Mexico: Guaymas Basin | collected... | reverse complement strand
CTCCTGTATGTCTTATAGTACCATTTTTAACACCTGCCCCTAAACCTCTAATACTTCCACTAAATAATCCAATTCCTGCTTTATGAGCTGTCATAATAACAGCAGCCGAGTTAGCAGCTGTTAAGGAATCTGTAGTGTCCCCTGTATCTATTAAACAGCAAGAAGCATATCCTCTAAAAGGAGTTCTTAACCCAGACATTAAAGGGCTTGGTAATGATATTTCAAAATTAGATAATGCATTATAATAATCTAAAATAAATTCATCTCTATTTTTATCATTTTTGAATGCAATCATTGAAACTAACATCATTAATTCTTGTGGAGTTTCTAATAATTTGTTCTTAGTCTTAGATGTAACTATATATTTGTCTATAATAGTACTTAGACCACCATAAGACAGTTTTAAATCTCTATTATACTTAATTTTTAACCCATAATTATTAATCTCATCTTCTGTATAATATTTTAGAATATTTTCATAGAAACCTAATTTTATATTTTTCTTAACTGTATCTAATAGAGGTTTAGGTTCCCATTGCCCCCATACTTCTTTACGAATTTCCATAAGCAAACTTCTAGAAGCTGCATACTGATAATTAGGATTTCTAAGTGAAATTAAATCAGCAGTAGCTTTTGTAGTAATCTTATGAATATCTGAAGTTTTCATATTATTAACAAATTGTGGGCTTGCTGATAATTCTATCTCAGATACAGAACATCCGGATAGTCCTTCTACTGTCCAAGAAACCATTTCATGATATTTTTCTAAATTTAAAGGTTCTTTCCTTCCATCTCTTTTTATAACTTGCATTGTTTGCATTTCTATCCTTTAATTGTTTTACAGCTTTTAACAAAGCTGTATTTTATATTGTATTTAGTGTTTTCTAACTCGTTTAATAAACTATTAAAATGCTCTATAACATTTATATTTTTAATACTTTACCTATACTTCTGTCTCCTGCTATTTCTACATTATAATACCTACCATTTTTAAAATATGGTGTATCTGTATATTTCTTTAGTGTATCATTCATTCTAAAAACCTTAAAATTTAATTCAGATTCAAATCTACCTGGTTCATCCGATGTTTTTTCTACTAAAATGTCATTCATATCTAGGTAATTCTTTATAATAGCATTTGTACATAATCCTATTTTAAATTTATTATTGTAGTACTTACCAAAATAATAAATTTTTACAGGTATGTCTCTAGTTATAGCTTCTATTTGTTCTTTAGATTTTATATTAAAGAATACAGCATATTCCGATTTTCTAGCTTCTTTTAATGGTTTATTTTCTATATATTTTAATATAGAAGTTCTACCGTTCGAATCGTTCCTTCTAATTAATGTATATTCCTCATTAACTTTTAATGCCTTTACTTTATTAACTAGCCATCTTTCATTACTTGATGCTATTTTATCATAGTTAACCATTATAGGTTCTTTATCTAATTTAATATACCATTTAAAATCCTTTATATTGATAAATTCATCATATTGTACAAAATTATTCTTTAAAGCTTCTTTAGATTCATTATAAAATTCAACATTATAATAATCGTCTATTGTTATATACATTTTTCAACCTTATTGATTAATTTATACATTAAGTTATACATTAATTCTTTTTCTTTAAAATAACTATTAAAACTCATTAATCTTCCTGATTTAGTTTATTTAGTTTAATTTTAAGATTATAATATAGTGCGTATAAATTATTATATTTCAAACTTAAATACATAAATTGAAGTAGAAATGCTATATATGAAAAAGGTAAAAAAACTAAAAAATCCTCTTGAGTAACATATATTTTATTTTTAGATTTTAACTGTTCTTTAATCGAATGAATTTCTCTATTAGTTTTTTCTAATTCTAATAAACCTTGCATATATTGCGGATTAAACAAATTTAAAAATCCAATTAACACATTTATTATTATTAAAAACACCATGACTGTAAAATTTATCAATATTCCAAAGAAAAATATTTCCAGGTAACTCATTTTCTCTCCTTTGAATTATTATAGTGTATTTATTATAAATATAATATTAATTATTGTATTAAATTTAAAGGAATTTGATGAATTTAATAAATTTAGAAGAGATATTTGGAGAACAAACAAAGTACTCTAAAGTTTATTTTAAAATAGTTAAAAACTCGCTAAATGAAAACAGAGTTAAGCTAAATAAAAATAATTATAATTATGTTTATTATGAGAAACATCACATCTTACCAAAATCAATATACCCAGAATATAAATCTTTTACAAATTATCCGTGTAATGGTGTTTTATTAACAGCAAAAGAACATTTTATTTGTCATTTACTATTAATGAAGCATTATAAAAAATTAAATTTAAAAACAAATTATAATAAAATGAGTAAAGCTGTGTTTTGTTTAAATAATGGTGGAGAATACAATTCAAGAACATATCAACATTTAAAATTAAATTTAAGTATATCGGATGAAACTAAGAAAAGTATCAGTAAAACATTAACAGGTGTTAAAAAATCTGAAGAGCATAGAAAAAATATAACATTAAATATGATAAAGCGAATGAATAGACCTTGGAAGAATCCTAAGGTCAAAGAATATTCTGTATATCATAAATTACCAGAACTATATGAAATATGGGTTAAAATAGAAGAAGATAATAAGTGTACAAATTATACTTTAGCTAAACATTGCGAGTTCAAAGCATATAAATTAAAATCCGCTATAAAGTATTTTAATAAACATGGTAATCCTTTAAATGATAAGGACTACCTAGAATTTGTTTATAATTTTTCTAAATCATCAAGCCACAGTTCTTCTAATGATTGAGCTTTTATTTTCACTAATTCTTTTTTCTTTTCTTTAATTAGTTCTATTAATTTATCCATTCTTTCTTCTGTTAAGGATGCTATAGACATATTAAGTAAATAATCGTATGTGTTATCTTTTTGAATAATATCTTTAATTTTATCTAAATCCTTTACAATATCTACTTTCTTTCTTTTATTTACTGTAATAGTATCATCAATAATACCTTTAATAAACAAATATTTAGATGCGTCATATCTTAACTCTTGAGATAAATTATCAATTATATAATCTTTTCTTTTTTGGAGATATTTTATTTTAACTTCATAATAGTGATTAAAAATTTCCTCAGGATTATTAAAAACTTTTATTTTATTGTTTTCGTCGATAACTGTATAATTTTCTGATACAGTTTTTGTTAATTTTAATCTACTTAGCAAAGTATCGGTAGTTAATGTTTTCAAAACACTTGATGGTATATTGACTTCAAATTTAAAAATATTATTTGAAGATTTATCTTTATAAGAATTAATAACTTTATCATCTTCTAATTTATTTAAAACTTTTATATAAGACTTCAGTGTATAACCTATAGGTAATTCTGTTATCTTAACTTTAGCAGCACCAATTTTTTCAACCTTACCTTTAATAATCCACTGATTATTATTTTCACCTTGTTTAATCTCCCCAGAAAACCCATTAAAACTTGGTTCAAATTTATAATAGGAACCTTTATTATTCAATTTATTTTTTAAATAACTTTTAACTTTATTTAAGTTTCTTGGTAAAATTTTCTGAGCAAATCCAGATGACACTCCTTCAGAACCATTTATTAATAATAAAGGTAACGATGGTACTAGAAACACTGGTTCTATTTCTGTACCTTCAAATTCTTGCTTGGTTAAAATATTAGAATCTTCTTTATTAAACAAATTAAACAATTCTTTAGAACCATTTGTGTAAATGTACCTTGGTGCGGAAGCTTCATTAATAAACCTAGTACCAAAGTTTCCTGCTCTATCTAATAATGGTAAATTATTAGTTCCTGCGAAATTTTGTGCTAAGGTTACCACAACACCGCTTGAATCTCCATGAAGGTATTCCATGTGTTCTGCCATCTTATTAGATAATTGAGACACTTTTAATTCATTTTTTATATTCAAACGAATTACTGTTTCTATTATTTTTCTAGAACTGTTTTTCAACCCATCCATTACAGATGCAATTTTTCTTAGATTATCGTAAGAACCATAATCTACAAAATCTGTATTATAAAATGTTGATATTTTCATCTATTTCCTTTATATAATTATAACTTAGCAATACTAAAATTATTATTAACTAAATATTCTTTTCTTTTATTTGAGGAATCATTAGATAACCAATCATCAATAATTTCGGCATCATTAAATTCAAATAAATCTATCATTTTAGATAATCCGTCTGTTTTTACAATATGTTTTAAATCTGTTTCAGACCACGAACCTAAACCTTTATAATATTTTGAGATTTCACCCGAGTTTATTTTTACATCATCATTTAAATTATAATACCATCTTACAATTTTTTTATTTTTCTTAATCCCTATAACTGGTGTGTTTAATACTCCAATTCTATCTTTATATTCTGGCATATATTTTACTATAAATCCTACCAGAAGACCACGAATATGATACCCGTCAATTGCACTTTAATTAGTGTGAAAAATAGATTGACCCGAAGGTCAATCTAAATCCTGGTCTGTGGCGAAAATTATCTGTTCGTAACCACCTTTAGATTCTCTTAATCTTCTAACATTTTGTTGACCTTTATAACTAACTTTCATTTGAGTTGTCATTTGAATTTTCTGTACTTTCTGTACTTTCATTTTTTTCCTTTTTATGTAATTTTATATGCTGTTTTAAGTTCCCAGCACCTAATATATTCCGTCCACAAATTTCGCATTGAAATTTCTTAAGATTAGACGCTCCACGAAATAATTTTTTAACAGTTGTTTCTACTCCATCTTTATATGCAATTTTATAATGCCCTTTTTTCCTTCTATGATATATTGTGTATCCGCATATTTTTCGTAATAATCCACTTCTAGTACTTTTAATGTATTTGTATTGTTATGTGCTTATTGATGTTTTAATTCTGCGCTTAATTTTACTCCTTTATAATTTGGATTATTTTTAAATTCATCTGTATTGACAGATAATTTATTTCTTGTTACCGGAACTAAAATAAGTTGTTCTTATATAATATTTTATATACCTAAATGTTAATACCATCTAAAACACCTATTACGATAATAAACTTGAAACTAGTATCCATTCTCCTTTTATATTAATTTCATCGTTTTCGTTTGCGTAGATTTTTTCCCCATCTAATTCAATAACATACCAGTCCCCATCCTTTTTATCTACTATTTCTACACCATTTTGAATAATTTTATACAATTCACTTAACTCTTTATTTTTAGTAAAATCTGATTGAGAAGCTTTATAAGCATTTAGTGGTTTTCCTTTCAATTCATAATACCCTACATCATCTCTCCCTAAAACAGGCATTAAACCTCCGGTAGCAGAAGCACCTTCTGTAATACACAAATATTTTTTCTTTGCTGTTGCAGGATAATATTTATCGGATTTAATTTTTTTAGTTCTATTTAATTTTTTTAGTTCTGCATTTCTTTTTGCTTGTTCTTTAGCCTTGAATAATTCAGTAATAGGGTCCAATATTTCTGGTATCTTTATAATCTTCTGGGCTATTTTTTTATAATCAATTTTACCTAAATATGCATTAGTTTCTTTTATAGAATTAACTAATTTCTCTTTTGTTTGAGAATTAAACGATGCTTTAGGAAATTGATTAGCAAATAAAATTATCATTAGATGATTTTTTATATCAGAATGCTTAATATCTTTATATGTTTTCTTTTTTGATAAAGTTTCCTTAATTTCCTTGGTTATATTGTTAGATATTATATCTAAATGTGAACCACCATCTTTATTATACAATCCATTGGTGTGGGTTTTATGTTTAAACTCTCCATCAGATGATAATATTGCAAATTTGTATTTATCTGTCTGATAAAGTTCATAAACATCACTAAAATACTTCAGATAATTTTTAAATAATTTTCCATTTATCTTTTCTTTGTTAAATGTTATTTTTACATTTGGATATGTGTTAACAATATCTAAACATCTAAGATATAATAAGTTTTTATGAATTTCATCTATCTTGTCAATTTCAAATTTTGTAAAGTCAGGGTAAACTTTTACAAGTGTACCTTGTTTTTTTGAAGGTAAAATTTCCTCTTCCGAAGTTTCTGCATTATTTTTACTTTTAAAAATAAATCGCTTCTCTCCATCATCAGTAATACCTGTAAACTTATCGCTAAATACATTTGTGGCATAAGACCCAACACCATAAGTACCAGTTTGAAAATCATTTTCATCTTTATCAAAATTACTACCTGCTCTGGCAGCATTCCAACACATTTCTGGTATATATCTCCCATCACTATTCTGTTTAACAGGGATACCTCTTCCATTATCCTCTACTTCAAAAAAATAATCCTCTATTGTAATTTTTATATTTGTACCGTGTTTAAAATTTGTTTTTACTGCTTCATCGATACTATTATCTATGATTTCATTTATGATTTTTAGTAACCCTTTTACAATAGGTATTTCTTTCTCTATGATTTTATTATCTTCAAGAATATACTCTTTAAAGATATTCTTTGATGTAGATTCAATATACATACCTGGGGTATTTAGCATATGGTCCCTGTCACTTAATGCTTTCCATTTATTTAATTCCATTTCTTTCCTTTCCTTTATTTTTATATTGTATATTATATTAACTTAAAATATAATTAATATGTATATTATAATAATAACTCTGGATAATATCTTAATAAGTATCCTTGCATCGAAGGATAAAAACTATCTGTTAGTGTACCTATCATTTTAATATAAGTTCCTTTCTTAGACAACATAAGAAAATAGTCCATATCTATATCCATTAGGAAACACTCATCAAAAATATATAATCATATGAACTTATTCTTATGTTATTAATACTCTTAACAGATATAACATTAAAATTTCTAAGGTATTTATCATTAGTTATTATATGTGTTATAATTAAATAATTCTTTAACTTATACTTTGTAATATAATCTATAATAGATTTTGTCTTACAAGAACCTTTGAGTTTTGATTCAATGTGTATCATAGTATATCTTTGTTAATAATATTGTAGGTAAAATTATAGATATTAAATTACTCAGAGCCATTAAAGGAGGTGCAACACTTGATAAATATATAAAAACTGAAAATATTGTTATAGGATATAAAAATATTATATATTTCATACTAATAACTCCGGATAATGTTCTTTTATATTATTAAAAATAACACCTTGCACATCTATATTAATATATTTACCTAAAGATATTGTAAAATTCTTATCGAAGCTGTTATTAGATTTTGTTTTGAGTGTATATCTCCAATAAGTACCATAAATAGATGAGTTTTTTCTTTCTATATCAATAAGTACTAAATTAGGAATTTCCTTAAATTGAAATTCCATCGGTAACTCATATCTATTATTTTTATTCATAGTTTGTTCCTTTATGTAATTATATATAAATACGGATAAAAGGGACATTAAATGCAACTATTCCATAACTCAATTAGGAAATATACATTAGCATTATTATCAACATTTAATAATTTAAAAGTCCAATATACTTTGAAAGATGGGTCCTTAGAAACGAAAAATATACCTATAACATTTGGGAATAAAGAAAAAAGCAATATCTTTAGTAAAAAAGATACAGAATTACTATTATCTGGAAATACATCTTTTTTACCAAGAGCAACTTTAAGCATAAGTTCCATAGTAAGACAAGAAGCTAGAATGACTAATAAATTTGTTAAGATTCATACGAAAGATAATGAATTTCTATTCAATGCTATGCCTTATGAATTTGCATTTGAATTAGAGATTCAGTGTAGAGGAATGAATGAAGCCTCAATGATATTAGAACAAATAACCACAAAATTTAATCCGAATTATGTTCTTAGAATTAACGAAGTACCAAATCAATTAGAACCTACAACAATACCTGTACAATTATTAGATGTTGATTTACAAGCAGAAGAGTATGAAGATGTATCTATGAATATTGTTACAATAAATGCAGGGTTATCATTGAAAGGGAATTTTTATCCACCAATTCAAACAAGCGAACGAATTAAAAATGTAGATATGTTCATAAATGCTTGGCATCATTCTGAAGAGAATGAATACAATAGAGCTGCATTATATAATTATACATTAGATGAAGATGGCATAATAATCAATACAAATATAAATCAATTAACTGTAGATGGTCAATTTGGTAAAATTGCACCAGTAATTTCGGATATTGCATCTAATGGTACAGAAATTCCTATAGATACACCATTTACATTAGAAGTTATATATAAAGATTTAGATAATAAAGATACAGAATTAATATATGTATGGAGTAGTACTGGTTCAACTTCGATTACATCTGGTAATAGAATAGCAGAAATTACCGGTACAGTTAATGAAACTATAACTGTAAGTGTTATAATTACAGATGTACACGGTAATAATTCTGGTGTATTTAGTAAAGAATATACGGTAGTATAATTTACCCTAAAAGTAATTCTTCTTCTGGTAATTCTAATCCAGAAGTTGCTTTTAAATATTGTTCTTTTACTGTGCTAAATTCATCTAAATTTCTAACCCACATAACATCAAACATTCTTAAGGTAACCGATTCCATAGGTGCTAATAATGTTGGTAATTCGTATGGCATTACACAAGGTCCTTGCCCAATATCATAAATAGAATAAGGGTGCTCAATAATAATATGCTCTTCTGTAGATGATATTACATTACCTATAATAATATCATTATTGGTAAGTTTAATTACATTTAGTTTTAATTCCGTTGTTTCTGTCATTTTATTCCTTTGTGTTTATTTAATAATTTTTTATATTTTTTGTTTATATCTTCCCAGAAATTATCACCTTCATCTGTAAGATTCCATTTGAATGCATTTTCTATGAAAAAATCTATAGTTTCATTATTTTGTTTATAATACTTCTTCAAGTTATTTGATGAGTACAAATATAAATTTTTATCAAAAATATATTTTAAATTAGTGTTTTCAAATCTATTGAAAAAGTCCTTAATTATAAATTGTATTAATTTTTGGTCTAATTTATTATAATTCACATAATTATCCTTGTATATTGAAATACAAGAATATTTATATTAGTAACTCTGGGTTTACTTCTTTAACCTTCTGGACTAACTTATCATAATTGTCCTCTACGCTTTCTAATTTATTATTTAATTCTTCGCAATCTGCTAAAGTATTTGTCAATTCCTCTTTAATTTCACATAATGGACAATATACTGTTTCAAAACATATTTCATCATGACCGTTATCGCAAAGTTCCATTATATTGCCAACTCTGGGTTATTTTTTTCTAAATGTTTCCATATTTTATTATTAATGGAAATCATTAAAGCTTCACGCTTCACGGGTTTAATTTGTTTTGTTAATGTCTTAGTACCATATGTACTAATTCTACCATATGCACCATCTTTGATACTTTCTACTAAGTTTGTTACAAATTCTAATAAATTTGATGTATTGTAATTAATACCAACTACATATTGTAACTTAATACCTCTTTCCTTGAATGCTACTCTAGCAATATCTTCTAATTCTTGTCTTGATAATTGTAATACTTTCATAGATTCTATGGTATTAATAGCATTATTATACCATGTATTAATTTCTTCTGGTGACCCTATAATTTCCTTAGCTGGTTGGCCTTTATGTACTTGTCTAATTCTACCGAAAATAAACCCATTATAATTGAATGAAATTCTTAGTGAATTTGTTCTATCAAACGAATTTTCAATATACAATGTAACCGCTTCACCTTTTGTCATTTCTACATAATGATATGAACTAGTACTTTTAAACTGTACACATTTAACAAAATTAAAATTTGTCAACTGATTAATAAACTCTGTTGTTTTAATTGGTACATATTTATTAGAGCATTTTGCGTGAACTCTTTCTAACTGTTCTATATCTTCTACTTTTCTATATACTTTCATTATCTATCCTTCTTATTTGTTAATAAAAGTATATTACAATTAGTCTTAGATTTAAATTAATTGTTGAAACTCTTTTTTTAAAAAAATAATTCAAAAGCTTTTATGTAATTCTTTATATATAAGCATTCGGTAGAATTTCAATAGAAAAATAGATGGATGAATTACCATAATTAATTTGGTAATTCTTTTTAAAAAAATAATTCAAAAGCTTTTATGTAATTCTTTATATATAAGTTCTATAAGAAAAATAGATGGATGAATTACCATAATTCGTTTTGAAACTATTTTATTTTAAAACCGACATCCATTTAAACTCACCAAATTTAGCTGTCATTTTTTCATATGAATTTTGATTATTAAAAAATGTAGCTATTGAGTTTTTTCTTTTCTTAGCTAGATTAAAAAATTTAGCTGTATAACCATCATCATACACTAAATCGTCATCTGTAAATAAAATACAATTTATATTATTAGACCATAGTGTTTCTATATAATGATACATATCAGGTTTAAAGTATGTTCCTCCACCATACCCTTTTGAAAATAATTCTTTTATTGTACCACTAGAAAGTGCTTTAGGGTTAGCCACCAATTTACCATTTTTAATAGTATCCTCTTTATTTACTTCTATATATGTTTTCTTTTTAACATCTATTTTGTAAACTTTAAATCCATTACTAAAAACTATTATATACATATTGTCTAAATACTTTTTATTTTTGTTTAGTAACTGTATAATTTCTTGATTAAAATTGTTAATTTCATGTATAACAGAATATGAGTTGTCAATTACAAAACATAATCCTTTTTTATCTGAAGATATAATTTTTTCTCCTGGTTTAATTCTACCAATACCTGTTTGTTGAGCAGTTACCATTGACGATGTACTAGACCTTGACATTTTTGTATAAGTATCTTCTTTATTAGAACTACCTACAGGAATCATTTTTTTCAGTAGTTTTTTCCAAGAAATAACTGTTTTTACTTCCTTAAAATTTATATTTGAATCTCTACCTTGTACACCATCATTATTATTTTCTTTTGATTTTGTATCAGTATTATTTATTGCTGATTGTGCGTCATTATTTCCATCATTTCTATTCTCTAAATCTTGCTGATTCTTTTTCATAGCATCATCTATTTTTTTTGCTAAATCATCTGAGTTACCAGAATCATCTGAGTTACCAGAATATTCTTCTACATCCATATTAGTTAATTTTATACTTTCATATAAGAAACTAAAAACTTCATTTAATATATCCACTTCTATGTCTTGAACACCATTTTCATCTGGTTTACCTGCTTTAGTAACAGTAGCTATTTGACCAGATGATTTAATTTTAATTTTATCACCCACTTTATATATTTTACCAGATGAATTATTAGAATTATTAGAATTACTACTATCTGTAGAATCTCCAGGTGCATTAGATGGCTCAGAATCCTTTCCACCTTGACTTGGTGTATCATTCTCATCGTCCATGTG
>Ga0256837_1002459_pt1 | contig 11462 bp, 13 predicted proteins | sample 4562384metaG_FD_185976 | JGI IMG/M metagenome (GOLD analysis project Ga0256837, IMG submission 185976) | Hydrothermal vent microbial communities from Guaymas Basin, Mexico - 4561-384 | ecosystem: Environmental > Aquatic > Marine > Hydrothermal vents | place: Mexico: Guaymas Basin | collected... | reverse complement strand
GATTCATTATTCATTATGACAATTTCATTATTTAATATATGTTTGGCAACTTTTTTGGCACCTTCGAGTGAGTGCATATAACAGCTTCCGCACTGGTAAATATTTGCTTCTGGAATTTCATTTGTCTCTAAAATATTTTGCATGGATTTTTTAAACGCCTCTACAATTTCTTTATCTTCAGGTTCTCCTATTACGCTCATATAAAATCCTGTCCTACAACCCATAGGGGAAATATCGATTATTTCATAATTTGGAAGATTTTCTCTCATATATCCCGCAAAAAGATGCTCTAATGTGTGCATGGCTTTTTCATCTATAATTTCAACGTTTGGTTTTGCAAATCTGAGGTCATATACGGTAATAGTGTCACCTTTTGGAGTTTTCATTTTTTTTGCAACTCTGACTCCGGGAGCTGGCATTTTTACATGGTCTACTAAAAAACTGTCAAGCATAGGCATAGGTTTTCCTTTTTTGAAGTAAATTTTAATTAATTTTTATAGCATTTTATCATAAAAATATAGTAAAATTCCATTTCAATCCTCACCTCTCAATCCTTGGACGGGTTGCAGCATAGCTGTTAACGGGGAGGGAGGCTAAACCCAATCCAGGAAAACAAAATAATTCAAGGAGCAAAAATGGCGTGTAACGTAACTATGAAAGACTTATTAGAGTGCGGTGTTCATTTCGGACATCAAAAAAGAAGATGGAATCCGAAAATGAAAAAATATATTTTCGGTGTGAGAAAAAATATTTATATTATTGACTTACAAAAAACATTAAGACACCTTAAATATGCTTGTAATGTTGTAAGAGATGCAGCGGCTGAAGGTAAAACAATTCTTTTTGTCGGAACAAAAAAACAGGCGGTTGAAGCTATTAAAGAACATGCCGAAAGAGCCGGAATGCCGTATGTTAACCACAGATGGCTGGGTGGTATGCTTACAAACTTCAAAACAATTCAAAAATCAATCAGAAAACTTGAAATCATTGAAAAAATGCAAGAAAGCGGTCAGGTTAATCTTCTTACTAAAAAAGAAAGACTAATTCTAGAAAGAAGAAGAGCAAAACTTGAAAAAGTACTTGGTGGTATCAGAAATATGAAAAAAATTCCTGATATGTTATTTATTATCGATACTGTAAAAGAAAAAATCGCAGTAGCGGAAGCGAATAAACTTGGTATTCCTATTGTAGCGCCTGTTGATACTAACTGTGATCCAGATTTAATCGATTATCCTATTCCAGGAAACGATGATGCAATAAGAAGTGTAAACCTTTTCTGTAAAACAATGGCTGATGCGATTATTGAAGGTAAAGAAATGGCTGAGAGTGCAGCAGAAGAAGCACCTGTGAGTGAAGAAGAAATCGAACAGGAAATTAAAGAAATTAAAGAAGAAGCTGCTGAAGAAGCAAAAAACGAAGAAGAAATCGCTGAAGAAATCGAAGAAATTAAAGCTCAAAAAGAGGAGGCGTAATATGGCAAACATTACAGCGGCAATGGTAAAGGCACTCAGAGAAAAAACAGGTGCCGGGATGATGGATTGTAAAAAAGCTTTAGTAGAAGCTAACGGAGACGAAGAAAAAGCAATTGAGATTTTAAGAAAAAAAGGTCTTGCTAAAGCTGCTAAAAAAGCTGACAGAAATGCGGCTGAGGGAAGAGTTGAAATTTATATTACTCCTGATTATAAAAAAGGAAGTATGGTAGAAGTAAACTGCGAAACTGATTTCGTAGCAAAAACCGATGAGTTTATCGAATTTACAAAAGAAATTGTAAAAACTATCAATGTAAACGATATAGCAGACGTTGATTCTTTAATGAAAGCTGAGTTTGGTGAAGGTACTTTTGAAGAAGAACTAAAAGTAAAAATTGCTAAAATCGGTGAAAATATCGTTGTTAGAAGAATGGCTACAATTAAAGCTCCGGAAAACGGAATTGTTAACGGATACATTCACGCAGGCGGAAAAGTCGGCGTACTTGTAGCGGCAGCTTGTGACAAACCGGAAACTTGCGAGGCTATTAAAGATACTTTAAAAGATATCGCTATGCATATTGCGGCTATGAAACCGCTTTATCTAAACCCTGAAAGCGTCCCTGCGGATGTAATTGAAAAAGAAAAAGAAATTGCTAAAGCTCAACTTCTAAAAGAAGGAAAACCAGAGCAAGTAATTGAAAAAATTATTCCTGGTAAAATTAAAAAATATTTCCAAGAAGTGTGTTTAACCGAGCAAGAATATGTAAAAGCCGAGAAAAAAGAAAGCGTGGCAGAGGCTCTAAATAAAGCTGCAAAAGCGGCAGGCGGAGAAGCTAAACTTGTAGATTTCATCAGATTCGAAGTTGGTGAAGGTCTTGTAAAAAACGCATGCAATATGGCTGATGAAGTAGCTAAAGCTTTAGGGGAATAATCTCCTTCCTTTCCTTTTTATCTTCATTTTGAAAATATTTTTAATTTTCGTTCCTTTTGATATAATTTCCCAAAAAGGCTGTTATGTTAATAGCAAAAAATCTTTCACATTCATTTGATTATCTATTATTCAAAGATGTTGATTTGGAAATACATCCTAAAGATAAAATCGCAATTGTCGGAACAAGCGGAAGCGGAAAATCGACACTTCTTCATATTTTGTCTTCTTTTTTAAAACCAAAAGAAGGTAAAGTGTTATATAAAAATAAAGAAATATATTCATTAAAAGAAAAAGAGTTGTTAAAAATCAGAAGATATGAATTCGGAATTATATTTCAGTTTCATTATCTTTTTAATACTTTTACCGCCTTGGAAAATATACAAGCTGCTGCGATACTCGCCGGCAAGGAAATTGATTTTAATCTTCTTGAGAGACTTAATATAAAAGATATAATCAATCAAAACATTCAAACTCTCTCAGGCGGTCAACAGCAAAGAGTTAGTATTGCCAGAGTATTAACAAAAAAGCCGAAAATAATATTCGCAGACGAACCTACCGGAAATCTTGATAAAGAAAATGCCAACGAAGTAGTTGATATACTATTTGAATACTGTGAAAATGAAGCGGCTTCGTTAATGACTGTTACCCATGATATGGAAATAGCAAAAAAATTTGACAAAGTTTATGTTTTAAAAAATAAAAGGCTTATTCCTTGGGAATAGCTGAATTATTAACACCTGTTAATACCGTCACTTTTTTATTGTTATTTATCAGAATTTCTTCTTTTATGAGTTTTTTGCCGTTTTTTAATTATGTAAATATACCGATGAGTGCCAAAGCGGCACTTTCATTATGGATGAGTATTCTTTTTTTCCCGGTCGTTCCTAAAATAAGTTTTGAGATTAATCTTTTGAATTTGATTTTGGCTATTTTTAATGAGGTTGCCTTTGCTTTTTTTGTAGGAATGGCTCTTCAACTGATATTTGATATATTAAAATTTGCGGCCGAGCAGATAAGTTTTGTTATGGGTTTTACTATGGCAAACGTTATAGATCCTAATTTTGGAACACAATCCACTATTCTTTCGCAGTTTTTTACCTGGATAGCAATTTTGGTGTTTTTGAATATGGGAGGGGATCATTTAGAAATTTTAATGCTTAGTCATTTTATGCAAAACCTGCCGTTCGGGGCTTTTTTTAATTATCATAATGTTTATGAATATTTTCTTGTATATATGGGTAAATATTTTTTAATCGGAGTGGCAATTGCTTTTCCGATTATAGCTATTTCTCTTATGAGTGATATTATTTTTGGAATGATTATGAAAACGATGCCTCAATTCAATCTTTTAGTAGTAGGATTTCCTATAAAAATATTTGTTTCTTTCCTAGTCCTTATGGCAATTATTGGAAGTATGATGAGTGTTTTTTGGAGAGAAATAGAAGAGGCTTTTAAAGCTGTTTTGCATTTTATCGGGTGAGTCTGTAAGGTTTTGATAGGGGGTATATTAAATAAAAAAAGTTATCGAATTTTTCTAAAAGTTTTTTATCCGTATCAATTAGAATATATTCATAATTTTTATAAAAAGCGCTGTATGAATAATTTGCACTTCCTATGACAAGATACTTATTATCAATAATACTGAGTTTTACATGCATTTTGGCTTTATTGCCGTTTCTGTATTTTTTACCGCTGAGTAGTCTTACGTGAATATTTCTAATAGTCGCGAGATTCGGTATTCTACTGCCTTTATATTTTGCTGATTCTCTGTCGGCTATGATAAATACCTGAACACCTTTTGATGCCGCTTTTTTGAGAGCTCTTGCTAAAACATAATTTGTAAAAGAGTAGATAACTATTTTTATTTCTTTGTGTGCGTGTGAAAATAGTGAAGCTAATCTTTTTTCGGCGACTTTGCCTTCCATAGGCATAAAGTAAACTTCTTTTGCGAAACTGACGATAATAAATAGTACAAGGATGATTAACTTTTTCAAAATGCGTCCTTTTTTAATATAATTATAATAAAAAACAAGGCCTGCTATGAGAATATTGTTAATAAGTGAAAATGTAACCATTCAAAAGTTATTTAAGCTTAGTGCCGAAAAAAGAGGAGATGAGGTAGAAGTCGGTTCGAAAGATTTTCTGCCCGAAGGGGAATTTGATTTAGTTTTTATCGATAAAGATATTTTGGATGATGAGTTATTACAAAATTTGAAAAATATTTATCCGAATGCTAAATTTATTTTGATTTTAAGTAAAAACGATGAAAAAATTCCCGGGTTTGATTATTATCTTACAAAACCTTTTTTACCTACGGATTTAATAGCTCTTATAGAAAAAACGCATACTTCGGAGACTACGGAAGAGGCAATGGAAATGGATGAATTTGATGAAGATTTGGATATTGAAAATCTTAATGATCTTGACTTTGAGGATGATGGAGAGGAAATAGGAGATATCGAAGATATTTTTGTAGATGATGATGATTTGGATGTTGAAACTTCAGATGAGGATTTGGAAGAGGATTTTGAACTCAATGCCGATGATTTATTAAAAGAAGATGAAATGATTGAAAAAGACGAGAGTGAAAATTTAGAAATAGAAGACATATTGGAAGAAAAACCTGAAGAAAATATAGAGGTTGAAGATATTTTAGAAGAAAAAGCCCTGGAGGATGAGATAGAAACAAAAGAAGAAGTAGATGAGGATATAATTTCAAATGAAGAAATGTTAGAGTCTGATGAAGAGATTTTAGAAAATGAAGATGTTACGGAAAATATCGAAGATATTATTAATGAAGCGGAGGAGAATGAAGAGATGAACGAAGCAGTTGAAAATATAGAAGAAAATATTGAAGAAACGCAAGAAGCGGAGGATATTTCTGATTTATTGGAAGATGAAGAGATTGAAAATTTAAAAGAGAGTGATGAAGATTTGGAACCTGAATTCTTAGAGACCGGAGAAGAGTTACAAGAAGAACAAGCTGAAATCTTAGAAAATGAAAAAAATATAGAAGAGAATATACAGAACACAGAAGATGAGTTAAGTGAACTTGAAAATCTGGATGAAAAAGAATTGGCTGAAGCTCTTGGAGAAAATGTTGAGGATTTAGAAGAGGCACCTATTCAAACTTCAGATTTAATTCAAGAAAACCAAGAGGAACAATCTCATAAAACAGAATCTGATAATGAGCCTAGTATTGAAGAAAAAACTCTTGGAAATATTTTAAATATTAATTGGGAAGAACTTAAAAAAGCAAAAGCGAAAGTAACTATCACGATTGATTTTGGAGGATAATATGGAATATATGAAAGTAAACGGAAGTATTTTTGTTATTTCAGGTCCGAGCGGTAGCGGAAAAACATCTCTTGCCAGAGAAGTTTGTGAAGAGCTTGGGGATAAAGCGTATTTTAGTATTTCTACCACAACCCGCCCTAAAAGAGAAGGTGAAAAAGACGGAGTGGATTATTTTTTTGTAACTAAAGAAGAGTTTTTAAAAGATGTGGAAGAGGGATATTTTCTTGAGTGGGCTGAAGTTCACGGAAATTTTTACGGTACAAGTAAAAGACAGATAGATAAAGCTTTAAAAGAAGGAAAAATAGTGTTTTTGGATATAGACGTTCAGGGACACGAAGCGGTTAGGCGGGCGTATCCAGATGTTGTTACGAGCGTTTTTGTTACTACGAAAGATAAAGCAACTTTAATTGAAAGGTTAAAAAAAAGAGGGACTGAAACCGACGAAACGCTAAAAGTCAGAATGATTAATGCGTTACATGAGATGAAGAAAATTCCGGAATATGATTATCTTTTAATAAATGATGACTTTAATGTAGCAAAAGAATTTTTAAGAAGCTGTGCTTTAGCCTCATTAATAAAAACAAGTAAGTATGATTTGGAAAAATTTATTGAGCATTGGAAAGGAAAATAATGAAGCAAAGAGTCGGTAATATTTTTAAAGAGCATTTAGGTGAACATCCTCCGATAAATAAACCTAAGCAAAAAGAGTTTGGGCATTATGCCGTTCCAATATTCAAATACGCAAAAATGAATAAACAAAATCCTGTGGAGTTTGCGAAAAACATATGTGAGAAACTCGGGAAATGTGAAGAGTTTGAAAGCGTTGAGCCTTTAAGCGGATTTGTGAATATAAAACTCAGTGATAAATTTTTGGATGAATTTGCCACTAAAGTATTGGAAGAAAAAGAAAATTTTGCCAAAGGTGAAGGGAAAGAAAAAATACTTCTTGAATATATTTCCGCAAATCCTACGGGACCTCTTCATATAGGACACGCAAGAGGAGCAATTTTTGGAGATGCCCTGACAAGAATAGGACGTCATGTGGGTTATGACGTGGTTACGGAATATTACGTAAATGATGCGGGGCGTCAGATTAATCTTTTAGGACTTTCGGTATATCTTGCCGCACGTGAAATTTTGGGTCTTGATGTTGAGTGGCCGGATGAATATTACAGAGGTGATTATATAAAAGATTTAGCTCGTGAAGCTATTGAAAAATTCGGAAAAGATTATTTTCAAGAACCAGTAAAAATAGTGGAGAAAAATGGTAAAAAAGAAGGTGTGTTTGAGGATGAAAATCTCAGCCTTTGGGCTAAAGATAAAATGCTCGAAGTTATAAAAAACGATATAAAAGCTCTAAATGTAACACCTTTTGATAACTGGGTAAGTGAGAGGGAACTTTATAAATACTGGGATGAGGTTAGAGAAATTTTAGAAAAAAACGGCGCTCTTTATGAAAAAGACGGAAAAGTATGGCTGAAATCAAGCGAATATAAAGACGAAAAAGACAGAGTCGTAGTAAGGGAAGACGGAAGACCTACATATTTGGCGGGGGATATTATTTATCACTGGGATAAATTCAAAAGAGGATATGACAAATATATTAATATCTGGGGAGCTGACCATCACGGATATATCGCAAGGGTAAAAGCTGCGATTAAATTCCTTGGCTTTGATCCTGAAAAATTGGAGATTTTACTATCTCAGATGGTAAAACTTTTAAAAGGCGGCGAACCTTACAAAATGAGTAAGAGGGCCGGTAATTTTATCCTGGTAAGAGATGTGGTTGAAGATGTCGGGGCGGATGCGCTTAGATTCGTTTTTTTAACAAAAAAAGCAGACACTCATCTTGAATTTGACGTAGATGATTTAAACAAACAAGATGCGAGTAATCCGAGCTATTATGTAAATTACGCACACGCAAGAATCAGGAGTATTTTCAGAAACAAAGGTATTGATTACGACGATATAAAAAATGTGGAACTTAAAGATTTAACCTCTGATGAAAAAGATTTGCTCTTTTTAGCATTGCAGCTTCCATATATTTTGGAAGATGCTTTTAGTTCAAGAGAGCCTCACAGACTGACGAATTATCTTATCGATTTGGCAAGTGAATTTCATAGCTTTTATAATAAAAATAAGGTTATCGGAAGTGATAGAGAGAATGAAAGACTAAAAATATTAGCGGTTGTCGGAAGTATTATAAAACTTGGATTGTCATTATTGGGAATAAAAGCCAAGGAGAAAATGTAGTGAAAAAAGCTATGATTAGCGAATGTATGCTGGGTAGAGCCTGTAGGTATGACGGAAAATCAAAACCTCTGCCTGGAGAGATAATAAAAAAACTGAAAAAAGAATATGATCTTTACCCTTTTTGTCCCGAAGCTTTTGCTCTTCCTACTCCTCGACCTCCCGCGAGATTTATAGGGGATAAAATAGTAGATATTAACGGAGTTGATAAAACGGATGCGTTTTTAAAAGGCGCAAAAGAGGCTCTTAGAATCTGTAAAGAAAACGGTATTAAGATTTTTATTGGCAAAGAAAAGTCTCCAAGCTGTGGAGTTAAAAAAACTAGTGCTTATGTAAACGGGTGTGAATGTAAGTGTGATGCTCCTGGACTTACAAGCAAAATTTTAAAAGAAGAAGGAATAGAGCTTATCAGCGAGTGGGATTTAGAGAAAATATAAACTAAATCCGGCAAAAAAGAAATTTTCGTTTATATCTTTTTGATAACCTATATTGATTGAAAAATTTCTTTTTATTGAGAAAATTTCTATGATTTTAGCACTGTTATATGTTTTAAAATCAAAAAAATGCCTTTTTATATCTATTACGGTTTTTGTTTTTTTGAAGTTACCTTCTAAATAAAAACCAAGATTCTCACCAAAATAATTTATATTTTTTAAATACTCTTCTAATCCCAGATTAAATGAGTAAAGAAATTGTTTGTATTTGTATGTTAAAGCTGCGTAGGGTTTTAATGAAAAATAGAGTTCATTATCTTTGAATCTTTCTGTTCCAAGGCTTACGCCCCAAGAAATAGGCTTAAATACTTCATCTCTTGGTGTGAAGGATTTAATATCAAAAAAATAAAAATATCTAAGTTTTTTTGTGCTAAATTCTGTTATGAAAAAATCGATATAAGCTCCAGGAATAAATCCTCTGTTAGTGTCATCTATATTATGAAATGCCGGTTTAAATCCGAATATTAGGTCATTTTTTTTAGCATATATCCATATTTTATTGCTATCGTGTGAAAAGATTGGGTTTTGCGGAGGTTTAATATAAATCTCTTTTTCCATTGGAAGTGAAGCTCTTTTCTTTAAAAGAAAAATATACTTTTTTAAATACTTTTCCCTATCAATTTTCTTTGAAAGATATTCATATCTAAGCATTTTCGTACCAAAATCTAATATATAAGCTTGTTGTTGAGGAGAAACGTTATTTAACAAAGAAGTATCATATGTTTTAATAAATTCTAATGCCAGTTTTTTATTTTTAATTTTATTAAAATAGTATAAAATAATCTTTTTTTGAGAAGGCCTAAAATATTCTGATTCAATTAAGTTTTCATTATTAGCTTCTTTAATAGTATCGATAGGAAGGGCTTTATAATTAAATTTATATACAATATTTAGGCTAGGTCTAGCAGATTCCAATAACCATAAAATTTCATAAGAGCAGTTTTTATTAAAATAATAATATTTGCTCCAGGTATCTTTAATTTCAAAAAGATGAAGTTTTAATCTTTGAATTTCTTGTGGAGTTAAATTAAGTTTATACTCCCAGATGTCTCTGTTTTTTATATCGTTATATTCAGAAATTTTTTTATAATAAGGTACGACTGCGTATTTACCGATATAACCTCCGGTTAGTCCTTTAAAAGCATAAATCAAACCGTTAGTTTCGTTTGTTTGCGCAGCGTAATTTATAGCAAAAGAATTTAATAAATCTCCGTTTTTGTCATCTAGTCTTAAAAGCGTATGACCAAACATTGAAGCCGGAGAATTCATTAAGATAGTAGGGAACACTAGTGTTACGCTTTTAATATCTTTTATAGCATCTAATTGTTCATTTAAACTTTTACAATTTTGTGGAATTATTTTAAGGTTTGGAATTTTTTTTCTTATCCATTCTCGTCTTGCTGGAAATCGGCAGTATGTTGAGTTATCGTCTTTGTATTTGGGATGTGTTAAGTAATAAATAGTAGCATTTAACTCTTTATAAGGAGAATATTTGCCATCTTTTGCTAAAAAGAAATTTGGAGAATCAACTTCAGATATATTATTTTTATAATGTCCTAAAATTTGCCAATATTTATCTTGTGATAGATCTTTTAAAGAAGGAGAGGCATAAAGAAGAATTGATAAGAAAAAAAGGGGAAGAACCCTTTTTAGATTAAAGTGCATACGTTGCGATATTGTCAAGAACTTTTGAGTAAGTTACATTTTCACTTGCGAAAATTTTATCAAAGTTGTTATGAAGTTTTGCTGCGAATGCTTTTTCATCTTTAACGTTAAGAAGTTTAGCAAGAGTTTTGATACTCTCACCGTTTCCTTTTGCCGCATCCATAGCAATTTTATCAAGATTGTCTCTAACAAAGTTGTTAATTTTATCGTTTGTTACGATTTTGCTTGGTTTTTCACACCCTAGTGTTCCAGAAGTGATACCGAATGTTTGGTTACCTGAAATACCGTTTGTAGTTGCTGCTAATACTTGTTTTAGTAAAGAATCTTGATTATCTTTAAAAATCATGTATCCAAGTCCACAACCTGTGTTTGGGTTTCCAGCAAATGCTATCCCTGCTGTTATTGCTGCTAATGCTAATAGCCTTTTCATCTTGACTCCTTTTTTAATCAATATTATAGTGAATTGTTTCTTAGTTTTTCCTTAATTTCATTTAGAAATTTATCCATCTGATATTTTGCCCTGTACTCTTCACTCATCAGGTGAATTAAAATATCACCAAGGTCAATAACGGTCCAGTCATCACTCTCATCTACGCCTAAAAATTCTTCCCCCATAGGTTTTAGTGTTTTTTTGAGATGGTCAAGCAGGGCTTTTGCGTGTTTATCGGCCATAGTGGTTGCTACTATTACATGATCGACGAAGTAGTCCGTATTTCTTAAATCATATTCAATTATATCAAGAGCTTTTTTTTCATCAAGTAACTCTTTTATTTTCGCAATTCTGTCCATAAAACTCCTTTACTTCTTTTTCTATTTCTTTTGGAATATATTGAAAATTACAGTTTCTTATTTCCGTTGAACTTATCGGAATATCGATTTTTAATATTTTTTTTATATTATGCTTTTGAAGCAAATTATTATCAATTTCACCTCGTGTAGCTACTACGAATTCTACCATATTTTTAAGTTTTTCTATATCTTTCCATTTGTCAAGTGTTTTTAGATTATCGCTGCCTATAATAAAATAGTCGGGTTTAAATTTTTTAACTGTTTCTATTGAATAAACGGGCCTGTTTTGTTTTATTTCCCAGTCGCTTACTTCAACGTTTTTGAAATTTTTAAAAACTTCTTTTAGCCATTTTAGCCTGAGCTCAGGTGGGGCTGAAAAAGAGTGTTTAAGAGGGTTTAAATAATTGGGCATTATTATGAGTTTATCGATATCTAAACTATCAAGCGCTTTTTTGACAACTTCCACGTGACCTAAATGGACAGGGTCAAAACTTCCTCCAAAAATTGCCGTTTTCACTTACAGCCTTTTTTTCAAATTGTACTATAATTGCGAAAAAAAAATTATGG
>Ga0256837_1002458_pt1 | contig 11465 bp, 10 predicted proteins | sample 4562384metaG_FD_185976 | JGI IMG/M metagenome (GOLD analysis project Ga0256837, IMG submission 185976) | Hydrothermal vent microbial communities from Guaymas Basin, Mexico - 4561-384 | ecosystem: Environmental > Aquatic > Marine > Hydrothermal vents | place: Mexico: Guaymas Basin | collected... | reverse complement strand
GATGAACTTTATGCAAGTATCATCACTGCTGGAACTCACTTAGCTCCAACTATCAAAGTAGCAGAAGCTGCAAAGGTTATAGAAAATAGCCAAAGAGATATAAATATAGCATTTGTGAATGAACTTAGTATGATATTTAACCGCCTAAATATCGACACAAATGCAGTACTCGAAGCAGCAGGTACAAAATGGAACTTCTTACCATTTCGTCCAGGTCTTGTAGGTGGACATTGTATAGGTGTTGACCCTTACTACTTAACACATAAAGCACAAGAAGTAGGCTATAACCCTGAGATAATCCTCGCAGGAAGAAGACTCAATGACAACATGGGAATCTATGTAGCTTCACAAGTTGTAAAACTTATGATAAAAAAAGGTCATAAAATAGAAGGTGCTAAAATACTTGTCATGGGAATCACTTTTAAAGAGAACTGCCCTGACATAAGAAACTCAAGAGTCATAGATGTCATAAGAGAACTTCAAGAGTATGGCTGTGATATTACAGTTACTGATTACTGGGCTGACAAAGAAGAGGTAAAAAGAGAGTATAATCTAAACTTAGTCAAAGAAGCTAATACAGATGAGTATGAAGCAGTTGTTTTGGCTGTGGCTCATGATAAGTATAAAAGTAAAAAAATAGGTAATGATAAACAAGTAGTGTTTGACATTAAATCTATTTTAGATAAAAGTGATGGGAAACTTTAATTAATATAATGAAAATATTAGATATTATAGATTTTATTTATACAAATAAATTTAAAAAAATTATTGACATATAGTATAAGACCTATGACTTTTAGAGATAATAATAGTGGATATTATTGGCTTCAAGGAACTGGTTTTTTCTTGCAATATGGAGATGATTTGTTATTCTTAACCGCAAGACATAATTTTATTAAAAAAGATTTATATCAAGATGAAGATAATAGTTTTACTGCATTAAAAGAAAATTTAAATACTTTTTTTATTATTAAACATAATCATTTTTGTGATTTAAAAGATACTAAAGAGGTAATACAAGAAGAGATAGATAATACTTTTATTCATTCTGTATTACCTAAAGATAGTGCTGAATTATCAAATATTGGATTATCAGATGAAGATTTAAATGACCTTGCAATAGTTACATTTTCAAATACATTTGCAAAAGAATTTTTAAAAGATAATAATTTTATAAAATTAGACTACAATACACTAAGAATGTCTAAAATAGATGATACAGAGTTTGCAAATATAGATGATATAGTTTTTGTTGCTGGACATTGTTTATCAACTAATTCAGGTAATTTTGTAAATCCTATATTTAACGATGATGGTAAAGTTATAAAATCTGAAATGAGTTTAAAAAGAAATTATATCTTTGGAAAAGTTATAAATACTAATCATAGTGATACGAACTTTTTTACAAAAGTAGAAGTTATAGCAAATATTGATAATTTAGAGACTTTGAATGGTTTTAGTGGTTCGCCAGTATTTATAATAAAAGATCAAAAGATAAAACTTACAGGAATGATAATTAGAGGTGGAGAAAAATATTTTTATTTTATTTCTATATCTTTTATAAGAACATACCTTATGATGAATGACATAGAAATAATGCAAATTGGAAATCAAACAGATAATAAAAAACAATTTTATGAAATCAAAGATTTATTAGATTTATATAATATCGATATTTTAGAACACAATAAAGAGCAAAAAAAGATAGAGTTTAAAGTTGATGTTAATCCTTATGTAATTTCATACAAATATACTTGCCATATATTTGCTTTAAAGATTTTATTAAAAAATATACAATTATTTAGTGATGTTAATTTACATTTATTATCAGATATTTGTTTTCATATACATGATAATGATAAATATGAAAAGCTTAATAGTTTTTTTGATAAAAATATTATAACAATAAACTCGATAGAGCAACTATCTAAAAAATATACAGATTTGATTTTACAAGGTAAGAAGTTTTTATTTAGTGATATATTTGTTATGGAAACTAAATAATGATAAATAAACAAGATAAAAAAAGATTAATGTCTAACTTCGAATCATTGATGTCACTACAAGGTGCAAACTACATATTTCCATTATTAATATTTTCATTTAATTTATTTATTTGGAATTTAAAATGAAATTATTAAATTTATCGAAAACTAAAATTATATATTTAAAAAATACTGCTTGGTTATTATTTGAAAAGCTATTTAGGATGGGAATAGTTCTAGGAATCAATGTTTTATTAGCAAGGTATTTAGGTGTAAGTGACTTTGGTTTTTTAGCATATTCACTATCGCTCTTATCAACTGTAATGATTTTTACACATTTGGGACTTGCTGGAGTAGTTATAAAAGAATTGGTATTAAAAAAATATGAGAGTAACTTAATATTAGCTACAGTTTTTTATTTAAAACTAGTAGGTGCTATTTTAGGATTTTTTATATTAATAATAGTTGATTTTACTACAGAATCAATTGGAAGTATAAATTTTTATATATTATTGATAATTTCTTTATCTATATTTTTCAAGCCATTTAGTGTCATAGAAAGTTATTTTTTAGCTAATGTTGAAGCTAAATATATATCTATTAGTACAACTATTTCTTTAATTATTACAACTCTCTTAAAGGTAATATTTATGATTTTATCATTAAATTTTATTTGGATTGCTTTTACTTATTTAATAGAAAACTTTTTAATAGCATTAAATCTTCTTTTAATATATTTTAATAGAACAAAAATATTTATAGGAAAATGGAATTTTTCACTTAGTCTTTCAAAAGAATTACTAAGTAAAAGTTGGATGATAATGTTAGGTTCTTTTTTTGCAACTATATACTTAAAATCTGATCAAATTATGATTAAGTGGATACTTGGTAATCAAGAAGTTGGCATTTATGCTGTCGCTTCTTCATTATCAGAAGTTTGGTATTTTTTACCATCTATAATTGTGACTTCATTATTCCCAAAAATAATAGAATATCGTGAATCTAATCAAGAATTTTTTTATTTGAAGTTTCAGCAATTACTCAATATATTATTTATAATTGCATTGTCAATTGCCATAATAGTAACTTTTATATCAAAAGATGTGATTCTATTTTTGTATGGTTCTCAATATGCGGAATCAGGAATCATATTATCAATACATATATGGGCTGGATTATTTATTTTTATGAGAGAAGCATTTAGCAAATGGATTATTATGGAAGATTTACTTCATTTTTCTATTATTACTCATGGTTTAGGTATGTTATTGAATATAGGTCTTAATTTATTACTTATTCCTAATTATGGAATTATAGGTGCTGCAATTGCTACTATTGTATCATATGCAATGGCTTCATATATATCATTACTTTTTTTTAAAAAAACAAGAATTATATTTTATATGATGACTAAAGCTATTTTCTTTCCATTCTATATGAGGAGAAAGAATGCTTAATAAAAAAAATGATATAACAGAAGTGGTAGAAAATTATCTATGCCATAGTTGTGGTTCATGTGATACTATATGTAGTCATGATAGCATTTCTTTTAAAATAACAAATGGTGGTTATCTTTTTCCAAAAATAAATTATGATACTTGTACAAATTGTGGTTTATGTTATGATGTTTGTCCAGGTAATTCTTTTATAAAAAATCTTGATAGCGTAGATCCATTTATAGGAAAGATTCATAGTGCTATTTCAACAAAAGCAGTTAATCAGGATATATATAATAATTCACAAAGTGGAGGTTCCACAACTGCAATTATAAAATATCTTTTTGATTTTAATCTAATATCAGTAGCTGTTGTTACAATTATGGATGGCAAAAATGAATCAAAAGTAAAGCTAATTAAATCTGTTGATGAACTTTCTCAGTCTCAAAAATCTAAATACATTCCTACTTCATTAAACAATATAATTCCAGAATTACTAAAAATTAATGGTAATATTGCATTTGTTGGATTATCCTGTCACATTGAAGGTCTTGAAAATTTACTTAAATATAAAAAGAAATTAAGTGATAGAATATTGAAAATAGGACTAATATGTGACAGAGTATTAGTAAAAAATTCAGTAGATTTTTTTACAAAAAAGATGACTAATAATGAAATTAAAAGATTTACTTTTAGAGATAAAATCAATACAGGTTATCCTGGTGATATGACATGTATTGATAATGACGACAAATTACATAAATTATCTAAAACAGAACGAATTTTAATGAAAAACTTTTTTACACCATTGAGATGTAGACTGTGTTTTGATAAATTAAATGTTTATTCTGATATTACAATTGGAGATCCTCATGGTATTTCTAATATAGATAAGAATGGGGAAAGTTTGATTATGATCAGAACAGAAAAAGGTCTAAAAATCGTTAAGGATTCGATTAAAAATAATTATATAAAAAGTCAAGAAGTAAATATTAAAGATGCTATCAAAGGTCAAGATATAGAAGGTAAAAAGAAAGATTTTAGTGCTTATTATTTAGCATGGAAACAAATGGATAAGAAATCTCCAAAATATCCTAGTAATATTGAAAAAGACATTTTAAAAGTATCTACTAAAACAATTAAGAAAGCAAAAAGTGATCTAAAATTGTCTATGTTGTTAGATACATTTATAACTAAAGATGATTTTATGGATTTTACAGAAAAATATTATAAAAAAGAAATGTTTAAATTCAAAATCATTAAATTTTTATCTAAAATAAAAAAAATTATAAAAGGAAATAAAAATGTTAATTGAGATTAAAGGTACTGGACAAGGTAATAAGGGTGCAGAAATGATGTTATTGACTATTTTAAGAGAATTAAAAAAAGATAATATAAAATTTGTAATTGCACCAAAGCCAGGTGATTGCGAATATCCCTTTTATTCTAAATTGGGTTTATTCCCAAAGCTTCCAGTTAGATATAAGGGAAAAAACATTAGATTTTTTAGTAAAATAATACCAAATTCAATATTAAATACATTTGGTTTTATAACTGATAATAATATAGATGTTATATTAGATGCTTCTGGATTTTCTTATACTAGTCAATGGGGAGATACTCCTACCAAAAATATGGCTGATGATTGTAAACGATGGAAAAGTCAAAATAAAAAGATTATTTTAATGCCTCAATCATTCGGTCCTTTTAAAACAAAAGTAATTCAAAAATCAATAATTGAAATTATTAAAAATGTTGATTTAATTTATGCACGTGATCAATTTTCTTTTGAAACTTTAAATAATCTATATAAAAGTGATAAGATAAAATTAGCTCCTGACTTTACAATTTTATTTAAAGGTTTAGAATCTGATCATATTCAAAAAACTAAAAATAAAGTTTGCTTAGTTCCAAACACAAGAATGACAGATAAAAGAGAAGATGGTTCTAAATATATAGATTTTTTTATAAATGTTATAAATATATTAAATGATTTGGATATAGAGTCTTTCTTTTTAGTACATGCTGGACAAGAAGATAAAAATTTAATGAATAAAATTAATGATAGTATAGATAAAAAGATAGATATTATAGAAGAAGATAATCCATATTATATTAAAGGAATTATAGAAAATTCTTATGGATTAATAGGTTCAAGATATCATAGTATAGCTAGTGCTTTATATTCAGAAATTCCCGTCTTAGGTACTGGTTGGAGCCATAAATATAAATATTTGTTTTCAGAGTTTGATTATAATGAAGGATTAATTGATATAGATATTTCAAAAAATGACTTAAAACAAAAATTAGTATTTTTTTCTGATAAATATAAAAGAAACAATATAATTGAAAAATTGAAAAATAATAAAAAAGTATATTTGGATAAAACAAATATTATGTTTGAAGAAGTAAGACAATGTATCTTTTAACAATCAGAGATGATGATATATCATACTTTACAACTCCTCAAGAGTTGGAAAATGTATGGGGTAAATGGTATGGTAAAGTAAATATTTTATTTGCTATTACTCCTTTTATGGTAGAAACTAAAGAGTATAAAATAGATGGTAGAGAGTTTAGTTGTCATCAGTTAGGAGATAAGGAGTTTGATATAGCTAAAAATATTGAACTTGTAAAATATATAAAAGAGTTATTAGAAAAAGGTTATGTAAAAATAGGTCTTCATGGATATAATCATAAGTATATGATAGAAAACGATACTTTAATAGCTGAGTATGATATAAAAGGTGAAAAAATACTTTATGATAAGTCTATAAAAGCAAAAGAGCATCTTGAAAAATTATTTGATACTAAAATAGATATATTTATTCCACCAGATAATGCAGTTAGTAGTGAAGCTATAAAAGCATTATCAAAAAGTGGATTTAAAAAGGTATTAAGAGCATTCCCTATTAGATATATAGATACTAAATTAAAATTTAGTTTTATTAGTTTTTGGATAAAAAGAATTTATTTTAAACTAAAATATAATTTAGTTTACTCTAAAACTTATTTTAATGGATATTTAGATGAAGAAGCTAGTTATTTATATAAAGGTCAAAGTTTAGAGCAACTAATAAATGACTATAAGCTATATAAAAAATATAATTTGCCATTTACTCTTGCTACTCATTATTGGGAACTTAAAAATGAGATGAAAGAAAATTTAGATAAATTTTTGGAGTATATTACAAATGAAAAATAAATTAGCAATAATAATCCCTACTCTTCATGGAGCTGGTTGTGAAAAGCTTTTATCAGAGATGCTTTTTGATTTTGTAAAAGAGTTTGAGATTGACCTAATATTATATGAAAAAAGCATAGACTATGATATACCTAAAAATATAAATATAAAGTTAGTAGGTACAGATAACAGTCCTCATCACTCTTTTCTTTATAAAATTTTTAGATTAATAAAAAGAATAGATAATATCGGTAAAATATTAAAAGATAATAGGTATGATGCTGTATTATCATTGATAGATGGGTGTAATACAAATGTATATTTAGGAAAGGTATTACATAGAGTTAAAACTCCACTTATTTCTGCTGAACACACTATAAATAAAGGTTTTTTTATACATAATCCATATAGTAAAAAATTAGCTTGGTTATTTAAGTATCTACTAAAAATTACTTACAATGGAGTAGATGAAGTTATAGTTATATCAAATAGTATGAAAAAATATATACAAGAAGATATAAAAGTAGCAAATGAAAATATAACTACTATCTATAATGGGATAGATACAAATAAATTTAATCTAAAAAAAGATGATAATGTAGAATTTGAAAAAGAGTTTAGTGAAGCTAAAATAAAACTTCTTAATGTAGCAAGATTAGATGATAATAAAAATCAACAATACCTTATAAATCTTATGCCTGAAATATTAAAGCAAAAGCCAGAAACAAGATTATTTATAATAGGAAAAGGTGAAAAAGAGCAAGAATTAAAAAGTTTGATTGAAAAACTAAACTTAGAAAAAAAAGTATTTTTACTTGGTTGGAAGACAAATGTTCAAGACTATATGAAAGAAGCAGATTTATTTTTAATGAGTTCTAAATATGAAGGTTTTCCGATGACTATTATAGAATCTATTAGTGTAGGTTTACCAGTAGTTAGCAGTTTAAGTAATGAAGCTATTTTTGAGATATTAGATGATAAATCGGTAGGGCAAGTAATTGAGTTAGATAAAAAAGAAGAGTATTTAAAAGTGATATTGTATTATTTAGATACTCAAATAGATAAAAATTTACTTCATAAAAAGATAAAAAATGAATTTGATATATCAATTACATCAAAACAATATATTCAAACGATAAAAAAGGCAATAAATGAATAATCCACTAATAAGTATAATAATACCAACATACAATCGTGCTTGGTGTATAAATAGGGCTATTGATAGTTGTCTAAATCAAACTTATAAAAATTTTGAGATAGTGATAACTGATGATGGTTCTACTGACAATACAGAAGAAATAGTAAAAAATTATAATGATAAAAAAATAAGATACTTTAAATTTGATAAAAATCAAGGAGTAATAAAAGCTAGAAATAATAGCATAGTTAATTCAAAAGGAGAGTGGATACTATTGTTTGATAGTGATGATGAGTTAAATCCAAATTGCTTAGAAACCTTTATAGAGTATATCAATAAATTAGAAAATGATAAAATTAAAATGATTTTTGCTCATTTTGTAAATACAGCTACAGGAAAAACAAAAATAAGTGATAAATTTCAACAAATTTTAAAACAACAAAACAATGTCTTAAATTATCATAATTTTATTTGTACAGGAGTTGCTATTGGAGACCCTCTACCGATTGTAAAAAAAGAAGTTTTTGATAAAGTTCCTTATGATACTCATGTAAAAAGAAATATGGCTGTAGTTTGGCATCAATTTTTTAGAATATCTGATGTATTAGTTATAGATGATTATTTAGGTGTTTGTCATACTGAAGGTAATGATAGAATAACAGCAAATAGGAAAAGAGATGCTTTACTTTGGATTGAAGGCTTAAAAGAATATATTAAAATTTTTAAAAGTGATATGATAAGTAATTGTTCAAAATCTTTAACTTTGCAGTATCGTTCATTAGCTTTGTATCAATATCAAGCTAATGAAATAAAAAATTCAAGAAAGAATTTAATCCAAGCCATAAAGTATAATCCAAGCGATTATAAAAGTTGGATATATTTATTTGCTAGTTTTAATAAGTATATTATGAATAAGTTATTGGGTAGATAGATGTGTAGTATAGTGGGATTTTATAATACTAAATTATCGTTTAAAGAGTGTGAAAAGTTAAATTTAACTATGGCTCATAGAGGTCCTGATAATTCAACACTAAAAGAGTATGAGTTTAAAAATAAAGATCTGTTTTTAGGGCATAATCGCCTTTCTATCCAAGATTTAGCAACTCATGCAAATCAACCTATGGAAAATGATAGATTTGTGATGGTATTTAATGGTGAAGTTTATAATCATTTTGAGATAAGAGAAAAATTAGATTTTAAAGATTTTAAAACTACAAGTGATACAGAAACATTACTTTGGGCTTTTAGTGAATTTGGTATAGAAAAAGCACTTAGTATGTTTATGGGTATGTTTGCAATCTCTCTTTTTGATAAAGTAGAAAATAAATTATATTTAATCCGAGATAGAGTAGGAATTAAGCCACTTTATTGGAGTTTTGAAAATGGTGAATTTGTATTTGGAAGTGAATTAAAAGCATTTCCTAAGCATTTAAAACAAAATAAAAGCGATAAAGCATTAGTTCAGTTTATGAGCTTTGGGTATATCCCTAAAGATAATAGTTATTATGATGGTATTTATAAACTTGAACCTGCTCATTATTTAATATTTGACGGTAGTAAAATAGAAACTAAAAAATATTGGGACTTACCAACAAATAAAATAGACATAAGTTACAATGATGCAGTAGAAGAAACAGAAAGATTAATAAGAAGTTCTATAAAATATAGACTTTTAGCAGATGTAGAAGTGGGAAGTTTTTTAAGTGGTGGAGTTGATAGTAGTTTGGTAAGTGCAATTATGCAACAAGAATCAAGTTCTAAAATTAAAACTTTTTCTATTGGATTTGAAGATAAAAAATACGATGAATCTATCTATGCAAAAGAAGTAGCTCAATATATAGGTAGTGAGCATTATGAGTATAAATTTAAAGCTAGTGATGTAATAAACCTAATAGAGAAACTTGATTATCATTTTGATGAACCATTTGGAGACCCTTCGAGTTTACCTATGATGATACTAAGTGAAATGACAAAAAAACATGTAACAGTGGCTCTTAGTGGTGATGGTGGTGATGAACTCTTTTTGGGTTATGATAGATATTTCTTTACTCAAAATTATCTTAATAAAATATCTACAATACCACAACCATTAAGAAATTTAATATCATTAGGGTTTAAATATTCAAGACAAGATAAATTAGAAAAGATGAGTTATCCTATAAAACACTTAAATACTCAAAATTTATACTCTATTTTATCAAGCTCTGTAAAACCATGGGATATAAATAGTATATTTAAAAAAGATTTTATTTATAGTATTTATGAAAAAGAGAGTATTGATTTATTGGATTTGCATGACTACAAGCTTGAAGGAGATAATATACTTGATAGTTTAAGTAGATTTGATTTTCATAGATATTTACCTGATGATATTCTTACTAAAGTAGATAGAACAACTATGGCTTATAGTTTAGAAGCTAGGGTTCCAATACTTGATCATAGAGTAGTAGAATTTGCTTATAGTTTGCCAACAAATATAAGAGTTCAAAATGGACCAAAATCTATTTTAAAAGATATACTTTATAAGAATGTACCAAAAAAGCTTATAGATAGACCAAAAGCAGGTTTTTCTGTACCACTTAAACATTGGTTTAGAAATGAATTAAAAGATTTGTTATATCATAAAATTGATAGTTTAGATGAAAGATTTGATAAACAATATATTAAACAGATAGCAGATAAACATGTGTATAAAAATAGAAATTATCAATATTTATTGTGGAATATAATGAGAGTAAAGTGATAAATTTTTTTTGTTAATAAATAAAACAACTAAAATTAAACATTTTTCTATCACTATTATAGGATTATCATTTTTTGTTGCCTTTATTATGGATTTAGTAAGAGAAATGAATGCTGATAGGATGTTATAGATATTAAATATTAGGAGAAGAAATAATGAATGTAAAATATATAGTAAGACTCGATGATGCTTGTTCTACAATGGACAGAGTAAAATGGCAAAAGATAGAAGATATTTTAGATAAATATAATATTCAGCCGATAGTAGCAGTTATACCAAATAATAACGATCCAAAACAAAAAAAAGATAAAATTGATACAAACTTTTGGGATAAAGTAAGAAAATGGCAAAACAAAGGTTGGCATATAGCACTGCATGGATATAATCATGTTTATATTTCTAATAATAGTGGATTAGTACCTTTTAATAAAAAATCAGAGTTTGCGGGACTTTCTTTTGAAGAACAATCTACAAAAATAAAAAAAGGTATAGAGATATTTAAACAAGAGGGAATAGAAACAAATATATGGGTAGCACCGTCTCATACTTTTGATGAGAATACACTAAAAGCTTTAGCAAAACTAACTTCTATTAATATTGTAAGTGATGGTATAGCTCTCTATCCATTTAAAAGATATGGTATGAATTGGATTCCTCAACAAGTATGGAGATTTAGAGAGATGCCTTTTGGAACTTGGACAGGATGCTTTCATCCAAATGAAATGAGTGAAAAAGAGTTTAATGATTTGGAAAGTTTTATAGAAAAAAATCATCAAAATTTTATTAATATAAATGAATTAAAATATAAAAAATTTTGTCTAATAAATTTTTTATTTTCAAAAATTTATTGGATAATTAGGAAATTAATAAAATGACACCTTATATTACTATATTCTTTACTATTTTAATTTCATTTTTCAATTTTAGAGTAGATAACCAAGTTAAAAAACTATTTTCTAGTTTATTTCTATTTGTTTTA
>Ga0256837_1002457_pt1 | contig 11466 bp, 13 predicted proteins | sample 4562384metaG_FD_185976 | JGI IMG/M metagenome (GOLD analysis project Ga0256837, IMG submission 185976) | Hydrothermal vent microbial communities from Guaymas Basin, Mexico - 4561-384 | ecosystem: Environmental > Aquatic > Marine > Hydrothermal vents | place: Mexico: Guaymas Basin | collected... | reverse complement strand
TGATCTCAAACTTTCTAAACTCTTCAACTCGAAGTGTCTCTCCTCACCCGTTCTAAACAAGGTGTCTCTGTTTGTGGATGGGAATTATAGGGTGATGTTGCTTAAAAGAAGCTTAAGTGGTGAAAAGTTTTGATATTTCTTTAAATATTATATTTTAACTTACCTAAACACTCTCTATCCAACCACCACCTATTAGTTTATTATCATCATAAAATACAGCTGCTTGACCAGAAGCTATACCAAACACTGCTTCTTTTAAAACTATATAAGCTTTTGAATTTTTAATAGTCACATAACAAGGAACAGCTTTTGTTCTATATCTTAACTTTACTGTTGTATCAAATTCTATTCTATCATCAAACATATTTAAATTATTCAATATAACTTTATGACAAACTAACTCATCTTTTTTACCAACAACAATTTGATTCTTCTCAGGATTCATTTTCAATACATAATGTGGTTCATGAGCACCATGAACTGTAAATCCTTTTCTTTTACCAATGGTATAATGCATATAACCTTTATGCTCACCTACAATTTCTCCATCACTGTTTAAAACTTCTCCTATATTATCGACATCTACATAATCTTTTAGTAAATCTGTATATGTAGTTTCAACAAAGCATATTTCAGTAGATTCTGTTTGACTAGCAAAGGCTTCTAAGCCTTTTATAGATGTAGCTAATTTTTTAATATCTTCTTTTTTTCTTTCACCTAAAGGAAATTTTAATCTTGGTAATACATTTTTATCAACATAAAATAAAAAATAACTTTGGTCTTTAGTATCATCATCTCCAGCATAAAAAAACTTTCCATCTGTTTTTATATAATGACCAGTAGCTAAATAATCTGCTTTTATTGAATCAGCAAATTTAAGCATCTCACCAAATTTCAAGCTTCTATTACATAAAGCACAAGGATTAGGTGTTTTTCCATCTTCATACGTAGTTATAAAAGGTTTAAAAACTTTTTCGTCAAATACATTTTGTAAATCTAATACATGTAATTTAATCCCTACAAATTCTGAAGCTTTTTTTGCTCTTTCCAAATGTATTTCATGGTAACCTGGATTAGAATGAAGTTTCATATATAACCCTTCAACTTCATAACCATCTTCTTTTAATAACAATGCAGCAATTGTAGAATCCACTCCACCACTCATACCAATCAATACTTTTTTATTTTTCATTTTATCTACTTTAATAATTTATCTTCTAAAAAATCTAAAAGTGATTTATAATAAGTTGTATTATCTAATCCAACCTCTTTTAAAAATTTAATTTGGTTCAATAAAGATTCTTCAACCTCTTTTACAACACAATCAATATCATCAGTTAATCTAATTAATTTTACATCATCTTTATCTACCATACCATCAGCTACTAATTTTGTTTCTATAAACTCTATCAATGGCTTATAAAATTCTGTTCCAATTACAAAAATTTTCACACCTGTAACTTTTCTAGTTTGTACTAATGTCAATGCTTCAAAAAGTTCATCTAATGTTCCAAAACCACCAGGAAATATAACGTAAGCAATAGAGTATTTTACTAACATAACTTTTCTTGAAAAAAAGTAATCAAAACTCAACTCTTTAGTTGTATAAGGATTTGCTATTTGTTCAAAAGGTAAATCAATATTTAGACCTATTGATTCTACATTTCCATTCTCTTTTGCTCCCTTATTAGCAGCTTCCATAATTCCTGGTCCACCACCAGTTATAACATTAAATCCACTCTGAGCAAGCATAGATGATAATTTTACTGCTTCACTATAATATAAATCATTTTTTTTAGTTCTAGCACTTCCAAAAATTGTAACAGATGGACCTAAATCACCAAGTTCATCAAAACCTTTTGTAAAATCTGCTAAGATTCTAAAAACACTCCAAACATCTGCTGATTTTATATCTTTAGTGTATCTTTTTGTTAAATCATCTCTATTACTATTTTTCAATTTATGCCTTTAGTTTTGTTAATCTATCTTTTTTAGAACCAATAGATGTTATTTGAACACCAAAGTTACCATCAACAATTACCACTTCACCAAGAGCTATTACATGGTTATCTACTAAAATTTCTAAAGGATCATTTGCTAATTGATTAAGTTCTATTACTGAACCTATATCCATATTTAGAACATCTTTTAAAAGCATTTTTTTATTACCTATTCTAACTCTTACAGGTAATTTAACATCCATAATTAAAGATATATTGTTCATCTCTTCTGGGCTAAGATGTACATCATCAGATATATGTTGATGATGCCCATCTTCATGCTCAACAAACTTCTCTTTTTCTTCAACTGCCTGTGGATTTAAAGTTTTTTGAAGTTTTTCATCTATTATAAACATAAATAAGGAGCTATATTCACCTAATGAAAAATTATAAATATACATTTTACTGAAATGTTCTAAACTAAATTCTTCATCATTTTTAAATTCAATACCTTCCACAGCAAATGATAAAGCAGGTATCTCTTTTTGAGCAGATAAAGTATTTCCTATTGCTCCGAAAATATTAGATACTATCTCTTTAGTAGCATCTAAATCATCCTCATTAACATCTTCTCTATCACTAGCCTCTTCCCCCATCATCATATCTGACAATGTAGTAGATAAACTAGCAGGAAGTGCAACTAAAACATCTGTTTCAACTGCTCCTGTTACTTTAAGTGTTACAATTAAAATTGGAGGGACAATATTTGACATAATTGTCAGTTCTTGTTCTTCTTTTATTGTTAAGGTTGGAGCTTCACCTATCAGTGCTTCTATTGTACCAACTATTTCACTTTCAACTAATTTAATAAAATCATTCATTTATATTTTCCTCAGCCTTCGCCTCTTCATTTATAATATCTCTTGCTCCAGATATTTTTTCTCTTCTTCTTTTCTCAAAATTCTCTAATGCTCGTTTAACAGCATCTTTCTCTGTATCTATAATCTCAATAATTTGTATAGTTTTTCTAAATCTTCTTAATCCAATTTTACCTTTAAATCTATCTTTACCATCAACACAAACAGTAGTAATATCATCAGCTGAACTAGATAGTCTTAAAACATCATTTACTTTTAAGTCCAATATATCATTAAGTTTTAATTCTGCTTCACCTAGATTAACCTCAACATTTACTTTAGCCCCACCAAGTAAAACTTGTAATTCTGTATTTCTACTTTTTTTAGAACTTGTTTCATTTAACATTAAATCACGAGATGCTAGTTTTGGTAAAATAGGTTCAAGAGATATAACAGGGTAACAGATATTCATCATACCTGAACTATGCCCAATAACAATCTCCATAACAACCATAACAACAATCTCATTTTGAGCAACAATTTGAACAACATTTGGACTAGACTCTTTAGATTCTATTGCTGGATAAACATCCATTACAGGACCCCAAGCCTCTTTTAGTGTACTCATCATAACTCTAAGAATTGTTTCAAAAAGACTTAGCTCTATATCTGAAAACTCTCTACTAGCATCAAAAGGCTCACCTTTACCACCAAGAAGTCTATCTAGCATAGGAAAAGCGATAGATGGATTTATCTCAATAATTCCACTACCTTCTAATGGTTTAATTGAAAAAACATTAAAACTTGTAGGGTTTGGTAAAGACATTAAAAATTCACCATAGGTCATCTGGTCAACAGAGTGTAGTGTCATTTCAACGATTGACCTCATTATAGATGAGATTTGAGAAGCTAAAGACCTTGCCATTTTATCATGAACACCACGAAAAGCTCTTAGTTGCTCTTTAGAAACACGATTTGGTCTTTTAAAATCATATAATGTTACTTGTTTTTGGGGAATACCTTCATCATCTTCAGTGTGTTCAAGAATATCATCTCCATCTTCTTCAACAACATCTAAAAGGGCATCAATCTCCTCTTGTGATAATATATCTGCCATTATTCAATTCTTTCTTTAATTTTTTGTATAACTGATTTATGTATTTGAGAAATTCTAGATTCTGTAATATTAAGTATTTCACTTATCTCTTTAAGTGTTAACTCTTCAAAGTAATATAATTGAATTACCATCTGTTCCCTTGTTTTAAATGTTGATAAAACATTTTTAATAACATCTATCAATTCTTCTTTTTCCACTTTAGCTAAAGCCGCACCCTCATCCCCAATATGAAGTTGGTCGTGTAGAGGCATAACAGTGTAGATAGTAGAAGCTATTCTAGCATCATGTATTTTAGTAACATCTTCATCTAAAATTTCAGCTAACTCTTCATCAGTTGGTTCTTCATTATGTAATACCATATATTCTTCAACAGCATAATTAATAGCTTTTATAAGTTTTCTACTAGCTCTACTAACAATATCTAAACTTCTAAGATAATCAAGCATAGCACCATAAACTCTTTTTTTAGCATATCCCCAAAAAGAATCATTTAAAGTCTCATCATATCTTCTAGCAAGTTTAATAAGTTCTTCTGTTCCTATTGCTGATAAATCCATATATTCAACTGAACTTGGTAACCTCTCTTTAAGTCTAAATGCCATAGCTTTTACAGCAGGAAGATACTGAATTGCTAATTCATCTTTTTTATGCTTTATATCTTCATCATAAAAATTAAGCATTAGATTTTTTGACCTCTGATTTATTTATTTCAATTAATGAATCTGTTAACATACAAGCAGAATCTATTAATTTTTCTCTTTTATTTATCTCTTTAACAAATGTATCAAGCTCTTGTTCATGTAATTTCTTAGGAAAAGAATATACTTTTTTTGTAATAGTTTTAAAATATAAAGCAATTATTATATGTGAAAATAGATAAAAAAATGTAGTTATAAAAAAAGTATAAGTCAACAATCCTTCAGCATCAAATGATTTTAAAATACCAAAAATAATACCTACAAAAAACCCTTGAACTGTAAAAAAATAAACAAAATTTTCACCTAACATAATAAAACATCCCAAATATAATTAAGTATTAAAAGTTTTTAATTAAGCGTTTAAATAAGCCACTTAGACCACTCTCGTTAGCACTAACTAGCACATTTCGTTCCATTTTATTAATTAGAACATTAGAAATATCTACTATATCTCTATAGGGTTGTGATGATGGATACCTTGTTGTAAATAGTGTTCTTTGCTTAACAGATGAAGAGACTTTAACATCACTATCTATTTTACCTATTAATTTTAAATTTAAATCAGACTTAATATTTAAATCAGCTACTTTTTTTATCTTTTGAAAAACAGCAACGGCTTCTTTTTCATTTTTAACTTGGTTCATAATAATACCAACATCATCTCGAGAAGTAGCTATAGTTTTAATTGTAGCATAAGCATCTGTTATAGCTGCTGGGTCTGGCACAGTTACAACAATTACATCATCAGCAATATCTACAAACATCTGAATATGCTTTCCTATCCCAGCTCCTGTATCTATTATCATAACATCTAACTTATCTAAAATTTCTGCTTCTGCCATAAATCTTTCAAAAAGTGCCATATCTGAATATTTCAGAATCTCATCACCACTATCTCCAGGGATAAGAATTAAATTTCTAGTGATTGGGATTAAAATATCTGAAACAGTTGCCTCACCTTTTAAAACATGTAAAATATTTTTTTTAATTTTTACATTATACATCACATCAAGATTTGCTAAACCAATATCAGCATCAAAGATTCCAACATTTAAACCATTTTGAGATAAAACATAAGCTAAATTAGAACTTATTGTACTTTTCCCAACACCACCCTTTCCACTTGTAACAGCTATAAATCTTGTTTTTTTAGACTTTTTATTTTTATTAGATTCTACTAATTCTTCTAATTTATGAGCTTGATTTTGTATCATATATTACCCCTATTAAAACCATTTAACAAACAATCTACTAGAAAATCACTACTAGCACACACTAAATCTTCAGGAACTTCTTGACCAACTGAAAAGTAACTAATTGGTTTTTTAGTCTCATAAGCTAAAGAAAAAATATTCCCAAAGCCTCTAGTTTCATCAAGTTTTGTAAACATCATAGTATCTACTCCTAGTGTTTCAAAGTTATAATATGTTGCTTTTAAATCTTCATACTTTATAGAACTTGGCATAACTAAAATAACATCTACACTAAATTCTGTATCGTTAGCTTCTAAACATTCATATATTTTTTTTATTTTACCTTTATCATAAGGGCTTGAACCCATAGTATCAATTAAAATATAATCACAATACCTTAATGAATTTAAAGCATTACTAAACTCTGGTGGGTCAACAACTGTTTCTATCCCTAATTTCATCATTCTAGCATATTGCATAAGTTGTTCAACTGCACCTATACGGTAAGTATCTAAAACAACTAAACCAACTTTATATTTTTTTTGCATTAAGTAAGAGTATCTTGCTGCTAATTTGGCAATAGAAGTTGTTTTACCAACACCTGTTGGACCAACTAACATAATCACCTTTTTAGTTCCCATTTCAGGTGGATTTTCTAATCTAATAGGAATCATTTTTCTAAGAAGTGTTTGAAAGTATCTTTTTACAGTTGTTGAGTTTTCTTTCATCTTAGGTGGCATAAGTTCTAATGTTACTTTCATAATAGAATCTAAATGCTCCCTATCCATACCACTTTGTGAAGCCAATTTATATATTTCAGCAAATTCAGATGGTATATTTGCTTCTATATCTGGTGATTTTTCTTCCCAAAACATATTTTGAATAAGCTTTACTTTATCTCCCAATTTATTAATTTGAGACTTTATCTCTTTTAACTCTTTTGGCTCACCATATTGAGTTTTAGTTTGTTGAGCATTCAAATCATCATAATTAAAAAGAGGTTCTCTAACCTCAGCAATTTTAGAGATTTGTTTTGCTGCACTAGAGATATCAAAGAGTACCTCCGCACTCTCTTTTACAACAGATTTTTGCTTCTCTAATGGTTTAGGTGTTTTAGTATAAGTTTGATGTGTAGTTTTTTCATCAATCCCTATAACTATCTCATAAAGAGCTTCTTTACCTAATCCTGCTTTTTTTAATTCTCTAGTTTCAATTAATAAACCATCATCACCAATCTCTTGTTTTGCTTTTTTAAGTGCTTCTGCTGGTGTCTTTCCTGTAAAAGTTAATATCTTCATTTTTTAATATCTGCCAAAGGAATTACTACACTCTCCCGTTTACTCCAACTTGGATGTGGAACTTGTAATCTTTGTTTATTTATAACTCTATTATCAAAAAAAATAATATCCAAATCTAATGTCCTTGGTGCGTTAGCAAAACTTCGTTTTCTTGAGAATCTCTTCTCTACTCTCATTAAATAATCTAAAAACTCTAAAGGTTGTAAGTTTGTTTTTAAGATAACTATTGAGTTTAAAAAATCGTCTTGATTAGTAAAACCAAAGGGAGGATTTTTTAAAATCAATGAAGTTTGTAAAAGTTCTACTTGATTTTCTCTTTTGAAAAAATAGAAAAGATGTTCGAATCTTCTTTTAACATCCCCTATATTTCCACCTATACCAATAGTAACTTCATATCTTAAATTACTTTTTAATTTTTGTTTATACCCAAAATGTAAACCTTTAAAAGTTGTTAAAGTTTTAGATAATTTACATTTCAAGTACATAAAATTATGCCTGAGGTTGAGCTTGTTTAGAAGCTTGAACTTCTTGCATTATTTGTAACATTCCCATCATTGCTAAGTGGTAACCGAATGGACCAAAACCAACAATAGATGAAGCACAAACAGGAGCAATCATATTTGTTTTTCTAAAATCTTCACGACGGTGAATATTGCTAATATGAACTTCAATAGTTGGGATACTAACAGCAGAGATAGCATCACGAATTGCAATAGATGTGTGAGTATAAGCTGCTGGATTTATAATTATCCCATCAGCATCACCATAACACTCTTGAATTTTATCTACCATTTCACCCTCTAAATTACTTTGAAAAAATTCTATTTCAACATTATTTTGAGTTGCGAAATCTTTCATTTGAGCATGAATCTGCTCTAGTTTCATTGGACCATAGATATTTTGTTCCCTAACACCTAACATATTTAAGTTTGGTCCTTGAATTACTACTATTTTCATATTTAGCCTTTTAATAATTTTAAATTTAAAAAGCTATTCTATCTAAGATAAGATTAAAATGAGTTTTATACAAAAAAATAGTATAATCACAAAAAATTTAATATAAAAGAAAAAATATGCAAATTATTGTTCCACATTATATATTAACATCAGAAGTTTTGTTACAAAATCAAGCAGTAGCCTTTGATAAACAGATAAAAAAAATAGCCTCTTTTGATGAACTCATAGAGGAATTTCCAGATGCTAAAGTAACAACACTTAGAGAAAATTCACTTTTAATGGCTGGACTTATCAATGCTCATGTTCACATAGAGTTTAGTGCCAATAAAACAGAATTAAATTATGGTGATTTTTTAAAATGGCTTTATAGTGTTATTGAAAATCGTGAAGAGTTAATTGGTGGCTGTAAACAAGAGTGTATGGACAAAGCAATAGATTCTATGTTAGATTCAGGAATCACAACATTTGGAGCAGTAAGTTCACACGGACTTGATTTAGAATCGTGTATAAATGCTAAACAAAATGTTGTATTTTTCAATGAACTGATAGGTTCACAAGCTGTTATGGCAGATACACTTTTTGGAGATTTTATCTCAAGACTAAACAGTTCAAAACAGGTTACAAGAGATGGTTTTTACCCAGCAGTTGCTATCCACTCACCATACTCTGTTCACCCTATTTTAATTAAAAAAGCTCTTGAGATTGTAAAGGGTGAGAATCTTAAACTATCTGCCCATTTTATGGAGAGTAAAGCTGAAAGGGAGTGGCTAGATAGCAGTGATGGAGATTTTAAAGAGTTCTTTACAAACCTACTAAAACAAAATTCTAATGTTAGTGATTCTAAAGAGTTTTTAGAACATTTTGATGGTTATAATACACTTCTAACACATGTTGTAAAAGCAAATGAAGATGAATTAAACAGTATTGCCAAACACAAACAAACAGTTATACACTGCCCTATCTCAAATAGATTATTAGGTAATGGTGTTATAGATTTAGAACAACTTAGAGAGAAGAAAATAAGATGGATTTTAGCAACAGATGGTTTAAGTTCTAACTACTCTTTAAACCTATTTGAGGAGATGAAAATAGCACTTTTTATCCACTCAAACACACCTTTAAACAAACTAGCAAAAGAGCTACTTAGAAGTGTAACTATTGATGCTAGTGATGCCCTTAGTCTAAATAAAGGGGATATAAAAGAGGGAAAAGATTCAGATATGATAGTGTTAGATTTAGATAAAACACCAACTGAAGATATAGCACTACACCTTATTTTACACAAATATAATATTTCTAACATTATTATTAATGGTGAGTTTGTTAGATAGATATAAAAAATGATACAATTATTTAAAAAAGAGAGAGTATGAACGAAATAGAATATAAAATATACATAGATGATGTTATAAGAAGAGTTGAAACAGCAAGACTAAATGTTTCTGCTCACCATATAGTTAAAATTGTAGCTATTAGTAAGTACTCAACAAGTGAAGAGATTTTAAAACTTTACAACATTGGGCAAAGAGCTTATGGGGAGAATAAAGTTCAAGATTTAAAAACAAAAGTAAACGATTTAAATGAATTACCCATAGAATGGCACTTTGTAGGTAATTTACAAAAAAATAAAATCAATAATCTTTTAGATATAAAACCCTCACTGTTTCACTCTTTAGATTCTATTGAATTAGCTATGGAGTTACAAAAAAAGTTAGAACAAAGAGGTCAAACTTTAAATGCCCTACTTCAAATAAACTCAGCAAAAGAGGAATCTAAACATGGTGTAATGCCTGAAGTTGCCATTGAAACTTACAACCAAATAAGAAAAGAGTGTCCAAACATAAACCTAAAAGGTGTTATGAGTATAGGCACACATAGTGATGATAAAGAGGTTGTTAAAGAGAGTTTTCTAAAAACTCACAATATTTACAAACACTTAGAAGATGCTACTATATGTTCAATGGGGATGAGTGGAGATTTTGAGATGGCTATTGAATGTGGTTCAAATATGGTTCGCCTTGGCTCTTTAATGTTTAATAAATAAAGGATATTTAAAATATGGATAGTGTAAATTTAAACCTACTTCAAACTGTTATAGATTCTCAAAAAGAGTTTATTATTATTTTTCATGATGATAAAGTAACTTTAACTAACAAAAATTTTAACAAGTTTTTTGGAATCTCATCAGTTGATGAATTTAACTCCAACTACTTACCATTTGTAGATAACTTCATATCACATCCATACTATTTTCACAAAGAGAAGATGGCAAAAACAGAATCTTGGTTTGATTCCATAGTTAAACTTCCAGAAAAAGATAGAATTGTAAGTATGCTTACTCAAAATTTTGAACCTCATGCTTTCTCTATTGAGATAGATAAAAATGTAGAAGAGCATAAAATAGTTACATTTACAGATATAACTCAAGATTTGATTAAAAGAATTATGATAGAAAACAATGCTAATATTGATAAAAAAACTGGAGCATATAGTAAACAATACTTTCAGCAAATTGCTAAAAGTTATGAATATGCAGCAAACTTCAATGAAAAATCTATTGCTACAATTCTTATAACTCTACCCAATGAAAATAATAATGAATTAACAACATTTGTAAATTGTTTTAAAAATATAATTAGACAAGATGATATGTTAATTAACTGGGGAAAAAATAAGTTTTTACTTGTTTATTTAATAGATGCAGATTCTAATGCTCATAAAATGTTATCTAAACTCAATAATATGTTAAGTATTGAACCACTAAAAGAGTTCAATTTAGAGTTAGAATTAAAAATTCAAGAGAAAGATGAAAATATAAAATCTTTAATCAACAGAATCTAAACCATCTTTTTTCTTAAACCTAACACTCCCCTCAGAGTGTTCATCTACACACCCTATCTGATACTCTATCATCTTATGAAAAGGGTTCAAAAACTTTTCTAACTCTTCATCTTTTATATCTTCTATGCCCCATCTATTTAAAGATTCTAAAACTTCTAAAGTTGATTCTATAGTAGATAAACAATACTCTTCAGGTTGTTCCTTTATCTTAAACTGCGATAGTTTTGTAGTTGAAAAGCTTATAGAATCTAACTTTTGAAGATTCTTACTCTCCCTTAACATCTTCATAGAACAAGCCCAAGTAGAATCTATGATAAAAACTGCCATACTTTTTTTAGAATCTTTTTTCATTGGTGATTGGTTTGTGATGTTTATGGCATCTTCTGATGGATATAGAACGAAACTATGATGAGTAGCTATTATCTCATTTATCTCTTTATGGTTTGTGAAATCTATACCTATAAAAAGATGAGAATTGGGAAGTGAAAGATGTGTCAAACGACCACTACCATTTTTTACTTTTTTAAACTCTTTGGGGTGCATAAGCACTATAAACTTAGTATCT
>Ga0256837_1002455_pt1 | contig 11478 bp, 15 predicted proteins | sample 4562384metaG_FD_185976 | JGI IMG/M metagenome (GOLD analysis project Ga0256837, IMG submission 185976) | Hydrothermal vent microbial communities from Guaymas Basin, Mexico - 4561-384 | ecosystem: Environmental > Aquatic > Marine > Hydrothermal vents | place: Mexico: Guaymas Basin | collected... | reverse complement strand
AATACACTTTTTATCTCTTTACTAAAAACAATGTCATCTTCTAAAATTAGTATATGATTATTACTATTCATATTATTATACAATATATTATATATTGTATAATACAACGAACATTCAGGATATGTTAATTTGGTATCATAATTTTTTACTATTTTTTTTATATCACTTATAGAAAATGGCTCTACTCTATTTAACTGTATATCTAATATCTTTGCTTGTTTTTGTATTTTTTTATCTCTATCTTTTTGATTTTTCATATTGATATAAAATATTTTTATATTATCCATATTAGGATCTCCTATTTTCTTTTTCCATTTAAACTATATATATATGTAAAAATCTCAGCTATTGCTTTATAAAAATTTTCAGGAATTGGCTGATCAACTTCTATTTGATCATACAATGCTCTTGCTAATGCTGGATCTTCTATAATTTTTATATTATTTTGTTTTGCTAACTCTTTAATCTTTAAAGCTAAAAAATTAATACCTTTAGCAATTACAACTGGTGCATTTTGTGTCTCTTGATCATATTGTAATGCTACTGCATAATGTTCAGGATTTGTTATAACAACATCAGCATTTGGTACCTCTTTCATCATCCTTTGTCTTGACATCTTCATCTGAATTGAACGGATTCTTTGTTTTACTTCTGGATTTCCCTCTATATTTTTATGTTCATCTTTTACCTCTTGCTTTGTCATACGAAGTTGTTTAAAATAATAATATCTTGTAAAATAAAAATCTATTGTAGCAAAAAGTAGTATAATAAACAAAATAGTAAAAACAAAATATATAATTAACATATATATACTTTGTAATGCATTATGTAAATTTTGATCCATCATAGCTATTATATCATCCCAAACTATTCCAAGAAGTACAACCATAATTATAAAAATAACTGTTAATTTTGCCATAAGCTTTAAAGCTTCTAAAGCTTTTTTTGCACTAAAAAGATTTTTTAAACCACCCATTGGATTTAAAAAATCTGCTTTTAATTTAATAGGGGTTATTATAAAACCAAATTGAGCTACATTTGCTACAATAACCATAAAAACAACTAAAAAAAACAACGGTGATAAAGTATAAAGTATTGTAAATAACATAGTTATTGTCATATTATAAAATCCCTTAGGATCAATATTAGCACCTATAAAAGAAAAACTATATTTTAATATATGAGCTATAGACTCAAATAAAGGATCAGAAAAAAATATTAAATATACAGAACTAAGTGTTAAAACTACAGCACCTGAAACTTCAGCAGATTTGGGGACATTACCATCTTCTTTGGCATCATCTATCCTCTTACTCGTAGGTTCTTCTGTTTTTTCCTCTTCATCTGCACCATCAGCCACTTTTTATTCCTTAACTCAATTTTTGTGTAAAATATAATATAAAATTATCTATAAATATATTTAATCCTAGCATCATAAATATAAATATCAAAGTAAATTTAATTTGAAATGTAATTATAAAAGGTGAAAAAGATGGCATAGACTTTGTACCATATCCATAATATACATCTATAATAAAACTTATAAAAAATAACGGAAATGCAAATGTTAATGCAAATGCAAACATATTGTTTATCTCTTTTGTTACATAAGCTATTCCATCATAATCATATATATTAAAGTGACCCAAACTAATCATCCCAAAACTATTATACAGCATATAAATAGTTAATTCATACATATCAGATTCTAAATATATTACTAATACAATTAAATATAAAAATCTACTAACAACACCTTGCTGTGTTCCTGTTGCAGGATCAAACATATTTGCCATAGACAAACCTGTTGCATATCCTATTAAATCTCCTGCTATTTGAACAGCAGAAAATATAATTTGAACTAAAGCAGAAGCTAGAAGTCCTAATGTTAATTCACTTAAAAGTGCTAATACAAAAGTATCACTTGTTAAAATACTATTACTATAATCAATTAATGGAAATAAAAAAATAGCCAAATAAAAAGATATTGCAGCTCTCATTTTTATAGTTACACTTTTATGCTTTAAAATTGGTATAAAAGCCATAAATGATATTACTCTTGCAAAAAGAAGCAAAAAAGCTAATACATTTTGTTGATCCAATAACGAAACTAATTGATTCATAAAGATATCTTTTTACATATAATTTGATTGTACATTAGGATCTACAATATCTACTAACTCCTCATCTGTTGAAACTTTACTACTTACTGTTTTATTGGAAGATTGAAAAGATTCAAAACCACTTTCTTGCTGATTGTTTTGACCACCATCTTGTTGCATACCAAAATCTAATGATATATTAGCATCTCCTCCTACATTGTTTGCCAATGCATTTTGTAAAGAGGATTTATTATCTGCAAATACATCCATAGTAGATCTATTTGACATGTTCATACTAACTTTTAAACTATTATCAGATTTATTTGATTTCATAACAACAGATATACTTCCTAAGCTATCCGGAGTTAAATTAATTCTAAATGCAGTAACTGGAGGCTTATAATCTTGATACATCTTTTTAGCAACATCACTCATAAGACTACTCATTCTTTGTTGTGCACCTATAATTTTATTTTTTAATATATTTGCTTCATTTGCAGGTACATTTATATTTATAACTTTTTCTTCTAGTAAAGATTCATTTTGTTTTATCTGTATATTTTTTGTATTATTTGTTGATATTTTTATATCTTCTTGTTTTGTTTCTTGATCATTATTATATTTTTTTGCTTTTAAATCATCTTTTACTGTATTTTTATTTTTTATTTGAGTATTGGTTGTTTCAATATGAGTTTTATCTAATATAATATTTTGTGGCATTATCTCTTTTGTGCTAGTTGTAGATATTTTACTATCAAGAAACGATCGTGCGATATTACCTTTTTGTTCTTTTATCTCTTTTGTTTTTTTTGTCTCTTTTTTAATATTATCATCTAAAACCTGTTTTGCTTTTTGATAATCTTCTAAAGATCCCTTTCCATTAGAAGATGATACATCTATATTAGTAGGATTTAATTTTAATATATTTGCACCATCTTCAACTGAATCTAATGTTTTTTTACTCAAAATAGTATCTTTTACATCTTTTACTACTCTTGATGATGTAATAGTTTGATCATTTTTTTGTAAACTTAAAAATATATTTGCTTTTACCTCATCTGTTGTTGTATTAGCTTTTAATTTTACAGATATATTATCTTTTTTTGTATTGGTAACTTTCTCTTTTTCTATATCATTTTTTACCTGCTGTAAAAGAGTATCCATTAATGAACTATTTTTTTCTAAAGAGGCATTTAAATTGTCATCTTTAGTATCTAAATTATTATTTTTATTATCGACTTTTTTACTTTCTATTTTTGTATTATCTAATTTTACATCATCTATTGGTTTGCTTGAATTCTTTTTATCCTCTACTATTATAGAAACCAATTTTTTTGATACATTTTTAAAAATCTTCTCTTGATCAGATTTTGATAAATTTTCTATAGTTTTCTTAGCATCATTGTTATCAACTTCAAAAGATAACTCTTTTTTATTTTTTACTACTATATCTACAAGTCTTTTTGCTATATTATCTATATTGGTTATTAAAGTATTAGTTTTAGATGAAATAGAAACATTATCTTTTATAGTACCTATTGATATATTCTTTTTTATCTCTTTTGATTCTTTTGGTATCTCTTGTTTTATTACTTCTTTTTTTATCTCTTTTGATTCTTTTGGTATCTCTTGTTTTATTACTTCTTTTTTTATCTCTTTTGATTCTTTTGGTATCTCTTGTTTTAATTGATTGTTAAATTTTAATTTATCTAAATTTGTTGAGACAATCTTTTTTTGAGAATCTATTTTATCTTTAGAATTTAATTTTAAATCAGATTGTAAAGCTTTTTCTTTTTTATTATTATCAGATAGATTATCTTTTGTTTTTATTGTTATTTTTTTAATATCTTTTGTTATTTTTGCACTTTGAAGCATATTATCAAAAAGTGATAGTTGAGTTTTGGGACTATCTAATTTAGTAATATTTTTATCACTACTATTTACTTTGGAACCATCTTTTTTAGGATTTTTTTGTAATAAATTTAAAATATCACTATTCATTTAATCTCTTTTATCCTTTTAGTATTTCTAATGTTTTTGTATCAAGATCTTTTTGAGTTTTAAAAGCACTTACATTTGCTTCATACGATCTCATAGCTTCTATTAAATCTACCATCTCAATTACTGGATTTATATTTGGATACTCTACATATCCGTTTTTATTTGCATCTGGATGATTTGGTTCATATTTTAGAACTGTAGGATCTTTAGATGGAATTATATCTTTTACACCTACTCCCCTTAAAGAAAATGAATTCAACTCCTCTTCACTAGCATTGTTAATAGATGTAGATTGACCTTGCTTACCCAATAAAACCTCTTCAAATCTTACATTTTGCTTTTTGTATGGAGCAGTTATAAGATTTCCATTTTTATCAAAAGTATGTGTTGTTTGTGCATTTGCTATATTTGCACTTACTATATTTATTCTTTGGCGTTGTGCACTCATACCTGAAGTTGCTATATTATAACCATCAAAAAAACCCATAATTCACCCCTTTGTCTAAACTGGCATTGCCATTATTTGTTTATAAGCACCAAGAGCTTTATTTTTTACTTCAAGAGCTAACTTTAAGTCCATCTCTGCTTCTTGTATTGTTTGAACTGCTTCTTGAAGATTATCTACTTTTCCAGTAGCTATATCACCCATAGCAGTATATGCATCTTCTTGAGATTGATTTACCTCTTCTAAAGATTGATTTAAAATACTAGCAAAAGAATTTTGATCTTTTTTATCAAAAGACTCACTATTATTTATAGCTTTGATTAAAGAATCATCTTGATTTCCCACTAATGAATTTGTAATTTGACTTAATTTCATAATCTATTCCCCTTTTTAATTTGTTTTATGTTTAGCTTCTTTTAAAGCTACTTGTTTTATAGATAATTCATTTGCTAAAGTCTCTACACGACCTGCTGCTTTTTCAAACTCCATAGCATCATCTAACTTATCAAATGTAACAAAAGAGATAGTCAATGCAAACATAATATTTGCAATACCCTTAAATGCAATAGTAGCTATCATAACACTAAAAATTATTTCTAATGGAGTAAAAGAATTCATATTTAACACAAAAAACACAAGCATTGCAAAAAACACTGTAGCTACATAAGTATCAAAGATTTTACTTCGTACCATTTTTTTTGAAAATTCATGAATTATCATATTTTATACTACTCCATATACAATATTAAATTATCGACAACTAATTCTAACTCAATAGTTACACTATCTTGCTTAAACTGATCTGCAAACAACTTTCTTAAACGATTTGTTGTAGAGATAGTTTTAGACTCACTAACATTTCCTATATATTGTACCATAAATTTTCTATTAAGTTTATTTTTTTGTGCTAATTTTATAATAGAATTTATAATTGCTGCTCCTGTTTCATATTTTAATGTATAATTAAAACATATTAAAAGTTTATCTTTTTTAATACTAACCATCTTTATAAGAGCATATAAATCTGTTAATGCACTAGGATCTGTAGTGGTCACTGCTAAGATATTATCACTTAAAAATAGCAACTCTTGCACCTCTTGACTAATACCTGCTCCTGTATCTATAAGTAAAATATCATATCTATTTAAAGATATTATATCCTCAACTATACGGGTAAATATCATACTACTATTTTGCAAAGTATATTGATGACCACTTGCTCCTGCTACTAAACTTACATTTTTATACATAGTAGGAGATATTACTTCTTCTAAAGAACAACTGTTTTTTATATAGTCATATATAGTATTTAAAGGCTTTATATTAAATAATACTTGTAAATTTGCAAGACCTATATCAGCATCTAAAATAATAACATTTTTTCCATTTTTTGCTAAAAGATATGCTATATTTGCACTTAAAGTAGATTTACCAACTCCCCCTTTACCTGAGGTAATTGACAATACTTTAGTTTTTGATTTTTTATTTGATCTTCTTGTTAAAGATACAAGCTTATTTGCTTGAGTAGATATATTATTAAACACTTTATAAAAATCCTAGTTTATTTATACAGAACTTCTGTTCATAAAACAATCAACTATATAGTTACTATTTGCCTCCATAAGATCATCAGGAACATTCTGACCAACAGATAAATAACATATTGATTTTTTTGCTTTATGTGTAAAAGATATTAAACTTCCAAAACTTTTAGTTTCATCAAGTTTTGTAAATATTAGATTATTTATATGAAGTTTTGAATAATTTGCATATATCTCTTGCAGGTCACTTGTTTTTATATTTGCAGGTAAAACCAACATTTTTTCTATTGGTATTTCTGAAATATACTCTTGATATTGATTTATTGCTTCAATTTTATCTATATCATACTGGCTACCACCTGCAGTATCTATTAAAACATAATGACAATCTTTTAGTCTAAGTATAGCTTCACTTAACTCTTCTGGTTTTTTTACTACTTCAAGAGGAAGCCTCATAATATTTGTATAAGCTTTTAGTTGCTCCACGGCACCTACTCTAAATGAATCCAAAGTGATAATCCCAACTTTATAGTTATCTCCAAGCTTATATGCATATCTAGCTGCTAATTTTGCAATAGTCGTAGTTTTTCCAACACCTGTTGGACCTACAAACATCATAATCTTATTTTGATGCATACGAAGAGGAACTTCGTATTTTACAGATATTATTCGTCTTAAAATTAACTTAAAAAAATCTTTTATTTTAGATGGATTTTCTTTCATCACTACAGGTAACTGTTCTATAGTTTTTTTCATAATACTATATGTCATCTCTGGATCAAATTCATTATCTTCAAATAAAGTATAAATATCTATAAACTCAGGAGGAATTGTAAGATCATAAAGATGACTTTTAGGTTCCCAAAGTGTTTTTTGAACTTGATAAATAGACTCTTGCATTTTTGCAATTTCAGATTTAAAATCATAAAATTTAGCTTCTATATTTTCTGCAGTAATATCTGTTTTATACTGCTTGATATTTTTATTTGATATAATCTTCTCTTTAGATTTATCATCTTTTTTTTGTAAATTTTGAATTTTTTGCTTTACATTTAAATCAGGATTACCCATAACTGCATCATATTCATCTTCTAATGCAACAATAATCTCATACATTTTTGTACCATCATTAGATGATATTTTTTTAGTAGATATTACTACTGCATCATCTCCACACTCTTTTTGGGCATTTTGTAGTGCAATTGTAGGGGTAGCTCCTAAAAAAGATAATTGTCTCATTGTTTACTTCCAACTTTATAAATTTTTTCTATTTCACCATTATTGTTTCTTATTTTTATATATCGATCTGTCTCTTTTACAATTTCACCATTTTTTTCTATCTCTAATAAACCAAAATTAAAAGTAACTTTATGTTCCACATCTTTATAAAGATCTTTTTTACATATTTTTCTACCTTTTGATATATAATGCTTTGCTCTGTAAATATTTGTTATTAAACTATCTGGATTTAGATATTCTTTACATTGATATTTTCGTACTAAAGCTTCTATTAAATAAATATCTGATCTTTTTATTATATGCTTCCATTGAATATTTTTTTTTGATACCATTACAATAGGTGTAGAAAACAACTCCACTACTATAAATAAAACTAAACTAATTTTAAACACTTATGCCATCACCTCAATAAGATTTCCACCATTTAATTTTGTTATTTCATCAATTATCTCTTTATACATCTCTTTTACAGGTAAAACAATAGAAGCTAACCTACCATTAAGATCATAAAGTTCTCTTAAATTTAATTCTAAGTTATTTATACTTTCTCTATAAATAGTAATATCAACACCATCTTGAAACTCTTTTGCAAGCTGTTCATTTAAAAGTGATTTATATTTTGCTATCTCTTGCATATCTTTTTCTTTTAGGCTATTTCGTTCTAAAAGTTTTTCATGATTTGCTTTTTTTACATCTTCTATATCTGCTAAAATATAGTTTTTCATATCATTTGTAAGTTGATTTAATTTTTCTATTGTACTATTTATCATTTTCTCTTCTCATCTAAAAATTTATATAACATATCACTAATACCTAAAGTTCCAGCAGAAGTAGTAGAAAGTGCATCTGTATACATACCTTGTATTATTTTTGATCCTGTTGCTTTACCTGCTACATCTGTAGATTTCAAAGAAACTTCTAAAATTTGATTCATAAAAAAAGCTTCAAATTTATTACAAACATCTTTTAAAGCCTTATCATCTTTATTTTTCAAACTAGCCTCTGTTGTACCTTGTAATGCTGGTTGTTTTATTGTATTTATATCTACAAAATTATTACTTAACTCCATACTAGCTCCTTATTCCTCAATTCTATCAAAAAAGTTTTCCTCTTTTGCCATTCTGTCACTATTATCTGCTGTTGAAATAAATTTTAATTCTACTCGTCTATTCTCAAGAGGATTATCACTCTTTGGTCTATATGAAGCAAATGCAGCAACTTTTAAAGTTGCTGGATCTACTTGATTTTTAATAAGCTCTTTTACTACAGATATTGCCCTTAAAGCTGAAAGATCCCATGCATCTCTTGGTATTGTATCACTTTTTAGATAATTTGTAGCAGTGTATCCACTTATTTCTATATCAAAATCAACCGCCATAGTTCTTAAAACTGTAGCAATTTTTTTAATGAAAAGTTTCATAGAAGGATTTGTTATTTTATATTCACCCTCATCAAACACAAGTTCACTCGGGATATCTAATGTAAATTCATTGTTCCCTTTTTGTGTCATATCAACTTTTTTAAACTCTTGATCACTAGTTTCATTATATTGTTGAGTCATCTCTTGGATCATTTTTGCTACATCAGCTGCTTCACTATTTTGCCCCACATCATCACCACTACCTGCTTCACTATTATTTGCATGATATGCAGATAAAGACTCTTTAGAAGCTTCAGCCGTATCTATTGCACCTTCTAAAAAACCCATACTTCTTCTCATAATATCAAAGTACTCTTCTACTTTTTTCTTATCCATTGTAGCCATAGATAAAAGTAAGATAAAAAAACATAAAAGAAGTGACATAAGATCACCAAATTGTACTAGCCAACCTGGTAAACATTTAGGACATTCAGGACACTTATCTTTTGCCATAATATCTCTTTTACTCTTGTTCAGCTGGCAGTATTGCTCCCAGCTTCATTTTAATATTACCTATAGACTCTTCACTTGCAATCATATGAGAACCTTGTATAATAATCTGACAAGCTACCATCTCTTTTGCATGCTTTTGTTCTAGTTTAGACTCAAATATACCTGCAAATCCAGTACCAATTAATGCTCCATAAAGTGTAGTTAAAAGTGCCACCGCCATAGCAGGACCAACAGCAGATGGATCAGATAAGTTTGCAAGCATAGCAACAAGCCCAACCAAAGTTCCTATCATACCCATAGCCCCAGCACTACCACCAATAGCTCCAAATATAGCTATTTGAGTTTTATGTCTAGTCTCCATATGTTCTAATTTTATCTCCAAAAGATTTTCAAGAACATCTGGTTTTGTATTATCAACAAGAAGATTAAATGCCTCTTTAAAAAAAGGATTACTCTCTTGTTGTATTTTTGACTCTACTGACATAACTCCATTTTTTTTGATATCTGTAGCATATATAATAATTTTTTCAATAAGCTCAGGTATAGATTCTACAGGCACTGGATTCATAGCAATACCTACAGATTTACCAAAATTTTTAAGATGTTCCCCTTCAAACTGAGCCATAGTAACCATAGTAGTTCCACCAAAAACAATAATAACAGAAGGTATATCTATATAAGCACCAAATCCAGCACCACCTAATATAATAGCTAATGCTACAAGTCCCCAAACTCCTGCCAATCCACCTGCGGTTGTTTTATCCATCTGTACTCTCTTTTATCTTAATCTAACTTTGGCTCGCCAATATATTTGATTTTTACACCAAATTTACCATCTACTATTACAGCTTCACCCTGCCCTATTACAATACCATTAACAAGTATATCTAAAGGTTCATTTGTCATTTGAGTAAGCTCTATAATTTCACCTATATCCCAGCTAATAACATCTCTTAATAAACATATTTTAGAACCTAGCCTTACACTAAGCCTTAATTTTACATCAAATAATAATCTTAAGTTATCAACAGATTCATCACTTAAGATTGAACTTAAAAGAGATGCACTTCCTGAAGATGGTGCTACATCAAGTGTTTCACCACTAGATACATCACTAGGAGTTTCTTCTACTACTCCACCTGAAATAGCAGCTAAATATCCCAAAATAAAATCATCAAAAGATATATAAACAGTTAATTTATCATCATTTAACGAAAGTGAAAACTGATATATATTTGAACTATTTTCATCACTACATGAAACTACACTGCTACTACCTTGTGTAAAACTCATACCACTTAAGTCATCAAAACCTTGAGCATTTACATTTGTAACTACACTACCACAAATTGTAGATACCACCTCTTTTACGGCATCTGTAATCTCATCATCGATAGTCTCTTTTAAATCTGCTATCCCACCTAACATAAGATACTCAAATTTTGTAGCCGTTGGTGTTGGAATATAAAATATCCATGTAGATTCCCCAGAAGCAAATGAAAAATTTGATTCTACTTTTATACACTGAACAGCTTCTAACTCTGATGCACTTACAGAAGATACATCATCGACAGTACTTGAAACAGAAAGTAAATTTGCTAATGTATTTGATAATTCACTTTTTATAATATTTGATATATCTGATGCCAATTTTTATTATCCTAATCTTTATTTATAGAAGTTCTATATGCTTCCATTAAACTTTGTTTTAATTTTATCATATCTTCTGTAGGGTATTGAAACTCTTGATTACCTTTTCTTATACGAACAAAAAAATCATTTGTTTCTGCATTGTAACCAAACTTTACATTATCTAAAATAACCTCTTTTTGATCATTTTGAATCTGAGGTTGTGCATTTTTATATTTATCATCTGGATCAATTTTTGATTTTTTATCAGTCTCTTGTATTTGAGACAATTTTTCAACATGAGTTGTTTGTGCTTGGTCTATCAACTCTAATCTACCTAATTGCATATCATACTCCTTATGTTATAATTTACAGCAATTATAACATAATTAATATTATATTTTACAACTCTTGCAAATATTTATCAAAATTTAATAATTATTCATCTTTTTAAATACTCTATCTTTTCAACTGAATAAGAGTTGTTAATATCTGATCTGCACTTGAAATTGATTTTGAGTTTGCCTCAAAAGCTCTTTGAAATACCATTAAATTTACAAGCGATTCACTAAGATCTGCCGTTGAAAGCTCTAGTGTACCACCTTTTATTAGTGCTGTTTTATCATTATTTATATTAAATATAGCATT
>Ga0256837_1002452_pt1 | contig 11493 bp, 11 predicted proteins | sample 4562384metaG_FD_185976 | JGI IMG/M metagenome (GOLD analysis project Ga0256837, IMG submission 185976) | Hydrothermal vent microbial communities from Guaymas Basin, Mexico - 4561-384 | ecosystem: Environmental > Aquatic > Marine > Hydrothermal vents | place: Mexico: Guaymas Basin | collected... | reverse complement strand
AATAAAAGCAGGTGATTCCATACTGGTACTAACAAAACCAGATACAAAGAATCTACAAATAACAAAAGATATAACACAAATACTTTACCAAATAGCAGTTAGTGCTGGTGTTTTGGTTAGGTTGTAACTCAACTATTTTTTTATGTAGAGATAGCTTAAGGATAGAAAATGATGTAGATATGCTAATAAATTTGGCTAAATTTGTGATAGTTGAATAATAAATTTTAAAAGGCTAAGAATGAAAAAATATATACAAATAGAAAATAGAAAAATAGGATTAGATTACTCTCCATTGGTAATTGTAGAAATTGGTATAAATCATGAAGGTTCTTTGGAGACTGCATTTGAAATGGTGGATGCTGCACATAAAGCTGGTGCTGAAATGGTTAAACATCAAACTCATGTAGTAGATGATGAGATGAGTAAAGAGGCAAAAAATGTTATACCTGGTAATGCTTCAGAATCTATTTACAATATTATGGAAAGATGTGCATTAAGTGAAGAAGATGAAATGAAATTAAAAGAGTACATAGAATCAAAAAGTATGATTTTTATTAGTACACCATTTTCAAGAGCAGCAGCAGATAGACTTGAGAGAATGAAAGTTAGTGCTTATAAAATAGGTTCGGGAGAATGTAATAATTATCCACTTATAGAGCATATTGCATCATTTGGTAAACCTATGATAGTAAGTACTGGAATGAATGATATTGAACAAGTGCGAAAAACTGTTGAAATTTTGGAAAAATATAATGTTCCATATGCACTTTTACATACAACAAACCTATATCCTACTCCTGTTCATTTAGTAAGGCTTGGTGCAATGCAAGAATTAGAAAAAGAGTTTCCAAATGCAATTATAGGGTTATCTGATCACACAACTTCAAATAGAGCATGTTTTGCAGCAACTGCCCTTGGTGCATCAATACTGGAGAGACACTTTACAGATAAGATGGAGAGACCAGGACCAGATATAATTAACTCTATGGATCCTATTGCCCTTCAAGAACTTATATATGGAAGTGCAGAGATAGCACTAATGAGGGGTGGTAAAAAAGAGGCTGCAAAAGAGGAACAAGTAACTATAGACTTTGCTTTTGCAACAGTTGTAAGTATAAAACCGATTAACAAAGGTGAAATTTTCACTAAAGAAAATATATGGGTAAAAAGACCAGGAACAGGTGAAGTTAAAGCTGATGGTTATAATGATTTACTTGGTAAAAAAGCGAAAGTAGATATAAATATAGATGAACATATTAAATGGAATGATATAGATGAATAAGACTATATTATTTCTCTCTGGAACAAGAGCAGACTTTGGAAAAATAAAATCTTTAATTAATCTTGTTGATGAATTAAATGGATTTGAATATAAGATATTTGTAACAGGTATGCATCTTTTGCAAAGATATGGTAGTACATTTAAAGAGATAGAGAAAAGTGGATTTAAGAATGTGCACAAATATATAAATCAACATATTGATGAACCAATGGAGATGATACTTGCAAATACAATTCATGGTTTATCAAGATATGTACATGAAAATAGACCAGATATGATAGTTGTTCATGGAGATAGAGTAGAGGCTATGGCAGGTGCTATTGTTGGTAGTATAAATAATATATTAGTAGCACATATAGAGGGTGGAGAAAGATCTGGAACTATCGATGAGCTTATTCGACACTCTGTTACAAAGTTATCTCACTTACATCTTGTTGCAAATAAAGAAGCAAAAAAAAGAGTATTACAAATGGGAGAAGCAAAAAATAGTGTTTATGTAATAGGTTCATCAGATATAGATGTAATGAAATCTCAAAATTTACCATCAATAGATGAAGTTAAAAATTATTATAATATTGAATTTGATGATTTTCATATTGTAATGTTTCATCCTGTAACAACTGAGCTTGAAGAGTTTAAAGTGTATTCAAAACATTTAGTTGATGCACTTTTGGAATCAAATGAAAATTTTGTTGTTATTTATCCAAATAATGATCATGGTTCAAATTATATTTTAGATGAATATAAAAGATTAGAAAATAATGAGAATTTTAAAATATTTCCATCCATAAAATTTGAAGCATTTTTAGTTTTAATTGAATATGCTAAATCTATAATTGGAAATTCTTCTGCAGGTATAAGAGAAGCACCTATATATGGTGTTCCATCTATAAATATTGGAACAAGACAAAATATGAGATATAAAAGTATTTCTATCAAAGATAGTAGTTATGATAAAGAGAATATTTTAAATGCAATTAAAGAAGTTAGTGTGAAAAAAGAAAGGTATCCAGCTTGTGAATATTTTGGAGAGGGAAATAGCACTGAACTTTTTAAAGAATTACTTTTAAATGACTCTATTTGGATGGAATCACCTCAAAAAGTATTTATTGATAGTGAGGATAATAATGAATAAGATAGTAGCAATAATAACAGCAAGAGGTGGGAGCAAAGGTTTACCACGAAAAAATGTACTTGATTTAAATGCTAAACCTTTGATAGCTCATACTATTGAAGCTGCATTAAAGTCTGAAATGTTTTCTAAAGTAATTGTTACTACAGATGATATAGAGATAAAAGAAGTTTCAATTAAGTATGGAGCTGATGTTATAGATAGACCAAAAGAGTTAGCAACAGATACAGCTAGTAGTTTGGATGTGATAGAACACACACTTAGATCTTTAAAAGAAGATGGAAATGAATTTTCTCATTTTATACTTCTACAACCAACATCACCACTTAGAACTCAAAAGCATATAAAAGAAGCATGGGCAAAGTATGAAAATGATAATGCAAACTCTTTAGTAAGTGTTAGTGAAGTTGAGCATACTCCATTTAAGATGCTAATAGAAGATGATAATGGCAATATAAAACCATTGACAAATTGGAGAGATTTAACAAAACCAAGACAACAATTACCAAAAGCATATCTTCCAAATGGTGCGATATATATTTCAGAAGTAGAAAATTTTTTAAATACTAAAAATCTTTTTAAATCACCATTAGGAATTTTTGTTATGGGTAAGGAAGAGAGTGTTGATGTTGATACTAAAGAGGATTTAAATACAATAGATAGGAGAACTAGAAATGAAAAATAATGAAGAATACATAGAATTAATAAGATTTGTCATTGAAGAAATTAACACACAATTAGATTGTAGTCAAAAATTAGAATGTAATTTAGATGAAAGATTGAACTCGGATGAATCAAAATTAGATTCATTAGGAATGCTGACTTTTATAAATATTTTAGAAGATAAATGTTTGGAATTATCAATAAACATTGACTTTATGAATATTTTAATGAATGGAGATAGTGAAAAAGTTTTAAATACAGTTGGAAGTTTAGTTAAATATATAGAAAATAATAAATAGGAGTAATTTAATGAAAATAGGACTAATTTCAGATTTTAATACAGACATATTATCTAGAATGATTCAAAATGATGATAATGATTATAATGTAGTTTCTTTTCCTTATGCTCAGGTATACCAAAGTTTAATAAGTGTTGCACAAAATAAATTACCTGCAAGCTGTTATATAGGAGGTAATGATTCTGTAGAAAATGAATTTCAAGCTGAATCAAAATTAGATAATTTATTTGTTTGGACTAGACCTGAAAAAATTTTTAATGAATTTTTAAAACTTACAGAATTTAAAATAATTGACAAAGAAAAATTATTAAAAGAAGTTGACTTATTTTCAGATTCATTAATAGATACTGCTAACTCTGTTGGTAATTTATTTATTATGTCATGGGTGAAATCAGCATATCATTCAGGATATGGTATGTCAGATTATAAAGAAAATTTAGGTATATCGTATTTCATTAATATTATAAATAATAGATTAAATGAAAATATTTCAAATATATCTAATATTTTCATGTTAGATATAGAAAGATGTTTATTTAATATAAAAAAAATAAATGATAATAAAATGTGGTATATTTCAAAAACTGCTTATTCCTTAGATGTTTTTAAAAAAGTTAAAGAAGAGCTATACTCTTGTATTAATGGTCTTGAAGGGAAATCTAGAAGATTAATAGTAGTAGATTTAGATAATACATTATGGGGTGGTGTATTAGGTGACTTAGGTTGGGAAAATGTTAAAATAGGTGGTCATGATTATATAGGTGAAGCTTTTAGTGATTTTCAAAAAGCTCTTAAATCTTTAACAAATAGAGGAATATTGCTTGCAATTGCAAGTAAAAACTATGAAGGAGTTGCACTATCTGCAATAAATAATAACTCTGAAATGATTTTAAAAGAAAATGATTTTTCATCTTGGAAAATTAATTGGCAAGATAAAGCACAGAATATATTAGATATTGCAAAAGATGTTAATTTAGGCTTAAGTTCAATTGTCTTTATTGATGATAATCCAGCAGAAAGAGCAAGAGTTGCTGAGGCTTTACCTGAAGTTTTTGTTCCTGAATGGCCAAAAAATCCAGTTGATTACACAGAAGCATTGTTAAGTTTATTATGTTTTAATACTTCTTCGATTACACAAGAAGATAGAGTTAGATCTAAAATGTTTGTTCAGAATAGAGAAAGAAGAGATTTGTTAAATTTATTTTCTCATGATGAATGGTTAGAATCAATAGAAATGGAAGTAATAGTAGAAGAAATAAATTCTAAAAATTCTGTAAGAACAGCTCAACTATTAAATAAGACAAACCAATTTAACATGCAAACAAGAAGAATGTCAGAAAATGAATTTATTGATTGGTCAAAACAAAAAAACAAAAAAATGTTTACTTTTTCAGTAAAAGATAAATTTGGAGATTCAGGATTAACTGGAGTTATTAGCTTTTTATATAAAGAGAATAAATTAATTATTCAAGATTTTATAATGAGTTGTCGTGTTATGGGAAGAGAAATAGAACGACTTATGATTGGTTATATTATAAAAGAAGCAAAAAAATTAAATATATCAATTATAGAAGCTAAATATATTAAAACAGATAGAAATAAACCTATATATGAATTTTTAAATAATTCAGGTTTTAATAGAAACGGAAATATATATAGCTGGGATTGTAATAATAACTATCCTTGTCCAGATTTTATTAAATTAATTGAGAATTAATATGAAAATTGACTTTTGTAAAGAAGAAAATATAAGTGATGTAATGTTATTTATTGATAAGTATTGGAGTAAAAATCATATTTTATCTATCTCAAAAGAGTTAATGTATTATCAACACTATGATGAAATTAATAATAGGTATAATTATATTGTAGGGTATGATGATAATCATAATATTGAAGGTATTTTAGGATTTATTCCAACAAATAAATATAGCCTTGATACAAATTCCTCTATTTGGTTATCGTTATGGAAAACTATACCTAATAGTTCACATCAATTAGGCTTACAGTTGTTAAGTTTTTTAGAAAAAAGTATAAATCATAACTTAATTGGTACTATTGGAATTAGTGATGAAGCAAATCAAATATATAAGTTTTTAAAATATAAAGTTGGTATTATGAAGCAGTTTTATATAGTTAATCCAAATATTGATGTATGCAGTATTTGTTCAAACCCTATTATTGAAATAATTAATAGCGATAATGAATCTAAAATTACAGAACTGGATGAACAGACTTTAAAAACTATAGATATAAAACACTCTTATATACCATACAAGAATATTGATTACATTGTTAAAAAATATGTTAAACATCCAATGTATCATTATAAATTACTCTATATTCATAGATTAAATCTTTTAATTGTTGCAAGGGAGATTACAATTAATCAAGTGTCTATACTTAGGATTGTAGATTGTATGGGTTCTTTAGATAATTTATATGCCACTCCTAAATTTTTATTAAATTATATTATAGATAATAATTATGAATATGTTGATTTGCTTAGTTATGGTTTAGATGTAGGGCTTCTAGAACAAGGTGGTTTTAGTAGTGTAAATATTGATAATACTAAAATAATTATTCCTATGTATTTTGAACCATTTTTAAAAGAAAATAAAATAGTTAGATTTGCATATAAAAGTAAGTTAGATAATATTGTTTTATTTAAAGCTGATGCTGATCAAGACAGACCAAACATTATAAGGGAGATATAAATGAAAGCAATTATGTATCATTATGTTAGAGAAGAAGATAATGCATTACCACAATTTGTTTATCTTCATGTAAAAAATTTTGAAAAGCAAATTGACTATTTTACAAAAAATTATAATGTGCTTTCAAAAGAAGATATGGATTATTGTCTTAAAGAAAATAAAATTATTAAAGATGGTATTATTCTAACATTTGATGATGGCTTAATGGATCATTATAAGTATGTTTTACCTGTTCTAAAGAAGAGAAATTTATGGGGAATATTTTATGTTTCAACTCAACCTTATGAAAAAAAAAAATTATTAGATGTACATAGGATACATTATTTGCTTGGTAAATTTGGTGGTTTAAAGCTATTTGATAAAATTAATCAGTTTATAAAAAATAGTGATTTAATAGAAGGTAATAAACAATTATTTGAAAGGAATACATATAGTAAACAAAATAATGATGAGTACACTACAAAAGTTAAACAAATTATTAATTACTATATTAAACCTGAGAAAAGAACAAAACTACTAGAATGTATTATATCTGAATTTAATATTAATGAAGAACAATTATTTGAGAATTATTATATACAACAAAATCATATCTTGGAGATGATAGAAGCTGGAATGACTGTGGCAAGTCATGGACATTCTCATACTCTTTTTAGTAATTTAGAAAAAGAAATTCAATGTGAGGAAATTGAAAAGTCTATAGAAATATTGGTGAAACTTACTAATAATCAAAAAACTATAGATACATTCTGTTATCCATATGGTGGGAAACAATCATATAATAATTATACATTTAAATGCTTAAAAAATTCACACATAAAATATGCATTTAGTGTTGAATCTCGAGATATATCAAACTTTGACCTTAAAAATAAATTTGAACTTCCTAGATATGATTGTAATGAATTTAAATATGGAAAAGCTACCAAAGGAAAACAATGAGTAAAATTACAAAATTAATTAATAATCCGAAACTTTTTTTTAGTGATATGATTAATAAGCCAAAATCAAAAATAACACCAAAGCCAAAACAAAAAGTAAAACCTGCAGTAAAAGATATTTCATATTATAGAGATCAATTACTAGAGTTTAAAAATAAGTATCCTGTTAATTCAATAAAGTATAATGACATACACTTATGGCCAGTATTGAGATTTGGATTATGGAGAGGATTGAGAGATTCTTGGCAGAATAATGAAAAAATATCAAAAATAATTCCGTTAAAAACTACATTATCAAAATATGCATACGATAGTTTTAAAAATGATTATAAATTTATTGAGTTAAAGAATTTAAAAGATGAAATACAAGATTTTTTAGTATTTTCTAATGTTAGAGGTGTTGAACAAACTATTGTTAATAAAAAAACATACAATAAATATACTGATCCAATATATGAGGAGTTAATAAAAATTGGAAATACATTAAAAATTCAAATTATTAAAGGAGATGGACCAATAAACATGAATATGGTTCATACTCCATTGAGTATATTACCACCTCTGACAAGAGAAGTTGGTTATTTTAATATATCTGATATGCCTCATAATTTATTAGAATCTCTTCAAAATCACTTTAAAAGTTTAAATATTGCACAAAAAGATTTAAATGATACAATTGAGTGGTTTATGAGGGATTATAATTTATATAGAGAAATTCTATTAAAAACAAAACCAAAGACTGTTTTTTTTATGGGATTTGAATTTCACTTAGCATTGAGTGCTGCAGCAAATGATTTAGGTATAAAATCTGTAGATATTCAACATGGTTTACAAACTGGTTGGGGTCCATTATATAAGTGGTGGGAAGAAATACCTCCTTGTGGATATAATACTTTACCTACAGATTTTTTAATTTGGGGAAATAGAGATAAAAAACATTTAAATAATGAAATTGCATATAAAAATAATTCCAACATACATATATGTGGATTTCCTTGGATAGAAAAACAATTTGAATATTCAGAAGCATTGGCAACTTCAACACTTAAGTATTTTAATAAATACAAAATTAAAGTATTAATTAGTTTACAACATCAGAATGAGCTACCTAGAAAATTTGAAGAACTTTTTAAGTATTCAATTAATAATATAAAAAATAATTTAAATAATCAAATTATAAAACTTAAAGAAAAAATTGATTTGAAAAGTAAGGAATTAGAAGACTTAGGCTATAAAATTGATGCTATTAAAAATAATGATATGGAGATTTTAAAAGTAATCAAAAATGATCAATTGAAATTAAAAGAATATATATCTAATTTGACTAATGAATTAGAAAAAATAAACAATGAATATCATTTAATAGAAAATTATTATAATGAAGATGAAATTTTATGGATTTTAAGAAAACATCCAAAAGGTAAAAATATATCAAAAAGTTTTATACCAAAAAGAGATAATATATATATTTCAAATGATGTTAATAATGTCCAAATTGGAATGCTTTTAAAAAAAATAGATATTCATATTACAAGTAGTTCTACGGTAGTTATAGAAGCTGATTATTTTGGGGTACTGAATTTTATAGCAGATGATGATAATACTGGTATAGAAAATTATCAAGAAGAAATAGATGAAGGTGTAGTACAACTACTTAACAAACCAAGAGATTTCTATGACTTTATAAATGATTATGATTTTACAGATAAAAAGAGAAAAATAGATGCAATAAATAGAGATATTGATATAAATAAAGTGTTAGAGGATATAATATGAATCAAGAATATTTTTTATATGAAAAATGTGACAATTCTAATAAGTTAGTAATATTTTTAAGTGCAGCAAGTTCAAAGAGTTTTACAGGATATAAACTTATTCAAGATATATATATAAATAAACTTTTTATAAGAGATCCTAATCGTTCATGGTATCATAATAAAATTAATGGTGTTAGTGAAAATATAGATGATTTAATACGAAAAATAGATAAAATTTCAAAAAAGACAATATCTATATTGTTGGTGGTTCGATGGGGGGGGGTATGCTGCAATATTATTTGGTTTAAAATTAGGAATATTAAATATTTTAGCCTTTTCTCCTCAGATGATATTAAATAGTAGAATGCCAAATATGCCTAGAGAAACACCTTTGAAATATAATAATATTTATGATATATTAAAAAATACTAGTATAATAAATAGTAATATAAATAGTAATATAAATAGTAATATAAATATTTACTTTGGTAGCGAAGATATTGTGGATGTATATCAACTTTCACAAATATTAGAATATCCTGAAATAAAAATTTTCCCAGTAAAGTACTCACCTCATAATGTGATGCATACCTTTAATGAAATAGGACACCTTAAAAAATTAATCAATAGCTTTATTTATAATAAAGAATTTAAATTTACTTATGTAGAAGAGACGTTGTTTTTTGATAAAAAGTTAGTATCAAATATATCAATAGCAGTTGATTTATACTACAATAAAAAAGATTATAATAAAGCATTAGAGTATTTAAATATTATTAACAATAAAAATCTATTGTGGGGTGGTTTTTATTCATTTATTGGTTTAATATATGACAAGCTCCATGTTATTGAAAAATCAGAAAAGTATTTTTTAAAAGCACTTATTTTTTTCCCATACAGTGAGTATATTTATATGCAATTGGGATTATTAAATATTAAATATAAAAAATTTAAAGAAGCAGAGGAATGTTTTTTACGTTCTATTAAATATGCACCAGCAGTAACAGATATACATTTGAATAAACTTGGTATAGCACTAATGCTACAAAATAAATTAAATAAATCACTAGAAATTCAATATCAAGCTCTAGAAAAATCAGATGTTAATAGTGAAATATATTATCAAATTGGATTATTATATTTTAAATTAGGTAATTATATTGAGGCATTACACAATTATAAAAAAAGTTATGAATTGAATCCATCTAAGGAAAATACAATTAAACATATTAGAACAACAAAAAAATATCTTTTATTATCTTGTTTTAAGGAGATTGGATGTAGTTCAAAAGATGAAATGATAGATTTTATTGAGGATATTATTTGAGAATAGCAATTTTAGCAGATACAGATTCAAGAAAAAAATGGGCATATAATGTAGCTTCATATTTCCCTGAGAGTAATATAACATTGTTTTTAGATTTTTCTGAATCTATAGATATTCTTATATTAGCTTTAGGTGGAGGTGCAAATTATAAGTTTTTATTAAGCTTTCATCACTATATAAAAGAAACTAATCCTAGAAAAAGACCTTTAATTATTTCAGGCTTTAATGGAAGTACAGATACCAGTAATATTCATGCATTACTTTGTAGATTAGGTTCAGATTATATATGTTTAAATTCACAAAAAGATTATGAAGCTTTTTCAGAGCAATTAAAAAAATTAAATTTTCCAAATCATACTTTACAATTAACAGGTATGGCAAAGGATTATAAATATTTTGAATCTAAAGAAAAAGATAAAATTGTATTTTTTGCACAACCTGATGTCCCTAAAACAAAAAGAGAAAGAGTATATATAGTAAAAAAACTAGAGGAATTAGCAACTAAATTTCCTGACAAACAAGTATATATCAAGCCAAGATCAATAAAAGGAACGAAAAATATTACACATAAAGAAAAATATTATTATCAAGATATTGTAAAAGAATTAAAAGTAAAATATGTAAATTTAATTTATGATGATGTTGAAGTATTATTACAAACAATTTATTTATCAATCACAGTTGGTTCTACAGTTGCATTTGAATCAATTTATAATAATATAAATACAGTTGTATTGTCAGATTTTGGTATTAGGCAAGAGTATGGCAATCATCATTTTATAGGAAGTGGCTGTCTTCTTTCATTTGAAGAATTACTCAATGGTAAAATTCCAGTTATTGATTTTGAATGGGAAAATAAATATGTATTAATTGATGAAAATAAATTCCATAAATTAGTGTTTTTAGTATTATCAAAAATTAAAGAACAGAATAAGGATAAACTTATGTTACCAATGATGCCATTATTCTATAATAAAGATAAATATCCTTATTATTATCATAATTCTTTTAGAATAAATATAGGGGTCAGACCCAAAAAATGGAACTTTTCTTATTTTATTCTTAACTTATTTGACTTAATGAAAAAAACAGGTGCCAAAATAATTACTTTTTATGATAATTAATGGGAGTGTTCAAAATTTTGTGTCAGTCTGATATAATAAAAATATAAAGGTTGATAAAAATATGGGGGTCAAAAAATATGAAATATGGGGGTCATGGGGGTCAAATATGGGGGTCAATATGCAATATAGGGGTCTGACCCCAAAAGGGGAACCTTTCTTATTTTATTCTTAACTAGTTTATTATACTTTTATCTCTATTTATATATAATTCTTGTTGAAAGAAGGATTTTATATATGACAACTATTGATGA
>Ga0256837_1002451_pt1 | contig 11494 bp, 14 predicted proteins | sample 4562384metaG_FD_185976 | JGI IMG/M metagenome (GOLD analysis project Ga0256837, IMG submission 185976) | Hydrothermal vent microbial communities from Guaymas Basin, Mexico - 4561-384 | ecosystem: Environmental > Aquatic > Marine > Hydrothermal vents | place: Mexico: Guaymas Basin | collected... | reverse complement strand
CTCTCTTCTACCTGCTCTTCCTGCTCCAATCTCATCTACTCTTAGATCCAAAAATGCCAATCTATGATATACGGTAGCCATAAGATTATCAATAGAGGCACTATAGCTTCTTTGACCAAATGATATATTCTCTACTACTACTCTACTTTTATAACCAGCCTTTACTATCCTATCAGATGGAGTAACTCCACTAAACTCTCTTTTGCCTCTTATCTCATTATGAGTATGACTTCTGTTAGATGCCAAATATCTAGCATGTTTGTATGCTGCTTTTCTTAAAATCATATTAAATCCAAGAGGTTTTAATCCGGAAGATTTTCTAATACTGTTTATTTTTGATATTGCACTACTGTATGAATCTGCATATATGAGATTAAATACAAAAATCAATACAAATAAAAATTTCACTATATATCCTTATATGGTATGGGATCTTTTAGACCAGCTTCACTGAAACCATTTAATCTTAGTCTGCAACTATCACATACTCCACAGGCTACATCTTCATCTTTATAACAACTCCAGGTAAACTCCAATGGCACCTTAAGCTCCAATGCTTTTTTGATAATTTGGGATTTTTTCATATGTACAAGAGGCATTTTAATCTCTATATTGGTATCATCTTTTGTACCAAGATTTATAGCCTTTTGCATAGCTTTTATATAAGATTCTCTACAGTCTGGATAACCACTGCTATCCTCTTCTACAACACCTATATATATAGCTTTAGCTTTCTCTTTTTCTGCAATTGCAGATGCAATAGACAAAAATATTCCATTTCTAAATGGTACATAAGTTACAGGGACTCCATCTTGTATGCCAATAGTTGGTACATCTATGGAGTGATCTGTCAAAGCTGAAGCTCCAATTTGTTCAAAAAAGGGCAAATCTATTACATAACTATTTGTTGCATTCAAAGCTTTTGACAATTTGTAAAAACACTCCAACTCCTTTTTTTGGGTTCTTTGGTTGTAATTAAAGTGCAGTGTAATCAACTCGTACCCTTGGCTCTTTGCTATTGCCAAAGCTACTGCACTATCCATTCCACCAGAGACTATTACTACTGCTCTTTTCATCACATACTCCTATATTAATTAATTGAGATTCTACCCAATTTTGGGTAAACTCACACTATGGTACATATAGATAACAGAAGTAATTTGAATTTGGATTTTGAAATAATAAAGAGTATAGCATCTTCATTGAGTGACAGAGATATTGAAGTGATTATTACAAACAACAGTGAAATATCAAAACTAAACACTACTCATAGAGGAAAAAAGAGTGCTACAGATGTATTGAGTTTTCCAATAGATGAGGTTGTTCCCAATATGCCGCTTGGCAGTATTGTAATATCTGCTGATTATATACAAAACGGAGCCAAAGAGTTTGGTCATACAATTAATGATGAGTTAGCTTTATTGTTTGTACACGGTTTGTTACACCTATTGGGATATAATCACGAAAAAGATAATGGAGAGATGAGACAAGAGGAGGCAAAGATTATAAAAAAGTTCTCTCTTCCACAGAGTCTTATAGTCAGAGTAGAGGAGAATAATTGAAAAGTTTTTTTATAGTTGTTGCTATTTTTATACTTGGTGGATGTACTCAACCAAATTTGCAAAAATCACAGCAAAATATAAAGATAGAGGGGTGTTGGAGTCAAAAGAGTATAACCAAAAACAAAGATGCTTCAGTAGATGAATTGATACTCAAAAAAGATGGCAGGTTTACTCTTACATTTTTACCATTTGAGAGATACAAAGACTATTGGGGAAGATACAGTTATGATGCCAAAAGTAAAAAACTCTCTTTTTATATTGAAGGTAGTAATATAGATACAAAAAGGTTGGATTTGGATGGTAAAGTAGTATTTGAAGATAACAATTCAATAATACTAAAAGGATTCTTTTTGGGTAAACCATCATATGCCAAAAGCAAACCTCCCAAAGAGTATCACTTCACAAGGTGTAAACAAAGATGAGAGTACTAATGGTGGTATCAGCATTTAATTCACTCTCACAAAGAGTATTTTGTATGTTAAAAGAGGGTGGATATGATGTCAGTGTAGAGTTTGCACTATCTACCAAAGCCATAAGAGAAGCTTTTAATAGCTGGAAACCTGATATTATTCTATCTCCATACCTATTACAAAAAATCCCTGAGGATATATGGTCAAAGGTACCCACCCTAATACTACATCCAGGTCCTCTTGGAGATAGGGGTCCTAGTTCACTAGATTGGGCAATTTTAAAAAAGCAAACTAAATGGGGTGTAACACTACTACAAGCAAATGAAGAGATGGATGCTGGAGATATATGGGGATATAGTTACTATAGTATGCCCAAAAATAGCTCAAAAGCATATATATATAGAAATGAAGTTACACAAATAGCATTAGAACTGTTTAAAAAAGCTTTAAACAACTACAAAACAGACTTTAAACCACTCCAGCAAAATACTCTAACTAATATTAATTGGCATATACACAATAAAATGCCTCAAAGTATCAGAGCAATCAATTGGGATACAGATACTACCGATGATATAATCAAAAAGATAAACAGTGCAGACAATCATCCAGGGGTTTTAGATAACATAGCCGGAGTAAAGTGCTATATGTACGGAGCTTCAAAAGAGGCAACTCTAAGAGGAAAACCCAAAGAGATATTGGCAAAAAGAGATGGTGCAATATGTATAGGTACAACAGATGCAGCCGTATGGATTAGCCATCTAGCCGAGCCAGACAGATTCAAACTCCCCTCAACCTATGTACTAAAAAATAAAATTGAGGGTGTAAAAGAGCATAGAATACCCCTTTTTGTATCACCTTCACTAGAAACATTCAAAGAGATAACATTTACCAAAAAAGACAATATAGGCTATCTATATTTTGATTTTTATAATGGTGCTATGAGTTCCAATCAATGTATCAGACTAAAATATGCCATAGAGACTCTAAGAGAAGAGGTTGATATATTGGTACTTATGGGTGGTAAAAACTTCTTTAGCAATGGAATACATCTTGCTATTTTACAAGATAGTAAAAAACAGGGAGAGGATGGTTGGAGTAATATAAATGCTATGAATAATTTAATATCTACTATATTATACAGTGATGATATATTGACAGTTGCCAGTTTTGGAGCAAATGCAGGAGCTGGAGGAGTATTTTTAGCACTTGCTTGTGATATAGTGGTGGCAAAAGAAGGAGTTGTCCTAAATCCACACTACAAAACAATAGGGCTAAGTGGCAGTGAATACCACACATATACCCTACCAAAAAGAGTAGGCAAAAAGTTAGCCAAAAGTTTAACTGACAATATGTTGCCAATAAGTGCAAATTATGCAAAATCAATTGGTATGATAGATGAGGTATTTAAAGATTACCAGGTAGATATAAGAGATTATGAAGCAGTTATTGATAAAAAAGATTATGAGACACAGTTGCACAACTATCTAAAAGATATTGTAGAAAATGAAGATAGATACTACAATATGATTGATACAAAAAGAGAAAATCTTGAAGCAGATGATGAGATAATTCAAAGGTGCAAAGAGGAGGAGCTAAACAGAATGTATCCTGAGTTTTGGGAAAAAGATAGTCTGTTTCACAAGCTTAGATATGAATTTATATACAAAATACCAAAAGAGTATGCACCAAAACATTTAGCACTGCACAAAAAGGTATGATATAATTATGGAAAATAACAAAGATAAAAAAAGCTTATTAAAAGAGATAGAATCTCTTATCTCGTATGGTGATAGAGAGTTTGAAATTGCACCCTCACTGCTTGAATATCTATCAGTAGAGGAGCTTCAAAATATCATATTATCACTCAAAAAGAGAGTAAACAGACTTGATAGTGAGGATATAGAGTGGTTAAAGCAGTTTGGCAAAGAGTAGCAATAGTTCTACTTCTGTTATTTGTATTTGGCGGATGTTCAGACAAAAAGGATGTATATATTACATTTTATGACAAAAATATTACAAACAAAACTCTACCTTGTATAAGATACTCATCTTTGCCCAAAAACAGTAGATTTTTAGATGTAATGGAGCAGATACACCCCTCCAACAAATCATGCCGATACTGGATAGAGTTAAACTACAAAAACAAAATACACTGCAATACCCAAGCAAATGCCGTAAATGAAGCATTGGGTAATTTCCCAACTTCATATATAAAACTGGAACTTAGAGATGGTATGAAACTGCTATACAGCTACTACAAAGATTTGCCCAAAAGTGCAACAGAAGATGATGTAAAAGAGAGCCTAAAGAGATTATTAGATGATATAAAAATAGTCAACAAATAGTTACATCTATTGCTTATAGTAACACTTTGGTACAATCACCCTCCCTATATAGCAGATATAAGATAAAGTATTAATCAAAAGAGTGTATCATATTGGCAATTACTATACAAAAAGCGGTAGCTTGGCATATTTCAAAAGGAGCATATTATGGGTATATTTGGTTTTTTTAAAAAGAGTTGGGAAGCAGAGCATGAAGAGATGCTGATATTAGCAGAAAAAGTTGTAGCCGATTATGTAAGAGGAGAAGAAAAAAGAGCCAAAAAGGAGTTATCCAAACTATTGGAGAAGTTGGATCAGCATATAACTATGGCTGATTTAAGCGGTAGCAGTATAACTTCAAAAGATGAGCTAAACAAAAAACTCAAAGAGTATATCAAAGAAGATACAAAATTGGATCATGATTTAATAGATATTATGAACAGTGTCATATCAGCTCTGCACAAACATCAGCAAGAGAGCCAATAGATGTATATCAAGAGGCGATAGTGTATAGAACAAAACTGTTACTGATTTTACTGTTACCATTTATAATATATGCCAACAGCAGTATAGATTACGGCATAGCACAGACAAAAAGGGGCAACTACTCCAAAGCCGTAAAAGCATTCTCAAGCAGTTGCAAAGAGGGCTGGGCAAAAGGATGTGCATATCTTGGAATGATGTATGCCAGTGGATGGGGTGTAAAACAAGATTATCAAAAAGCTTCCAAATATTTCAAAAAGGCGTGTGAGGGTAATTATAGTGCCGGTTGTACAAACCTGGGAATCATATACTCAAAAGGATTAGGCACAGACAGCGATTTTACACAAGCTTCCAAACTCTACAAAAAAGCGTGCAATATGGGTAATGCTACAGGTTGCTACAATTTGGGATTGATGTATCTTGGTGGCAATGGTGTAGAGTATAGTGAATCTATGGCATCAAACTACTTTCATCAAGCATGTAGCAAAGGCAAAATGGTAGGTTGTACAAACCTTGGAATGCTTCATTTAGAGGGTAAGGGGGTCAGAAAAGATCCAAAAGTCAGTATTTCACTATTTCGTAAAGCATGTAACGGTGGCTCACTGATTGGTTGCAGTGACCTAGCTACACTCTACCTAAGAGGAATAGGAACACAAAGAAATCCAAAAGAGGCAAAGAGATTATACAAAAAATCGTGTGAACTCGGATATGCCAGAGCGTGTACCGATTTGGGATTGATGTATCTAAATGGTGATGGTATAAAAGAGAATGAGGATATGGCCGCACTTCTGTTTAGAATGGCATGTGCTGGTGGAGATTCTGCAGGATGCTCCAACCTGGGAACACTTTACTATTATGGCGAAGGTATAGACCAAAATAAAACCATATCAAAAGAGTTATTCAATCAATCGTGTCGTGACGGCAAAATATTTGCATGTGCAAATCTAGCTACACTCTATGATCGAGGTATTGGCGGAGATATAGATTACAATATGGCTGCAAGACTATACAGATTGGCTTGTAACAATGGCTATGCAGATGCATGTTATGGATTGGGACTACTATATGAGTCCGGTAGTGGAGTACCTCAGGATCTAAAAGAAGCATCTCATCTATATGCCCAAGCCTGCAATAAAAATAATATGAGAGCATGTACAAATCTAGGCTCTATGTATGCTAGAGGAATGGGTGTACCAAAAGACAAACTAGAAGCAATAGAGCTATTTAAAAAGTCATGCGAACAAAATGAATCAAGAGGCTGTTACAATCTGGCACTTGCTTACCACAAGGGTATAGGGGTAGAGAAAGATATACACAAGAGTGCCAAACTATACAACAAAGCATGTAAGCTTGGTCACTATAGAAGCTGTTCAAATCTAGGTATCCTTCTTCTTGGTAAAGAGAAAATAGCAAAAGATATAAAAAGAGCATCAATGCTACTTAAAACAGCCTGTAAAAAAGGAGTACTTACTGCCTGTACAAATCTGGCAAATCTATATATAAGAGGTGAAAGTGTACCACAAAACAATAAATTAGCACTAAAACTATATAAACTTGCCTGTAAAAAGGGATACCAACAAGCTTGTGTACTATATAATAAATACAATAAAAAACAATAAAAAGGATTTATATGATAAAAAAGGGTACTCTATTTATACTTTTGGTATCACTTTCTCTATTTGCTAAAGAGAGCAAAGATGAATTAGAAGCATTGAAAAAAGAGGTTGCACACAATAAAAAAGTGATGCTTGATGGTCAAAAGTGTCTCCATAATGCAAAATCTGTAAAAGAGGCAAATATCTGTAATGATAAAATTAGAAAAAATTCAACCGGCATAGAGATAGATGATTTTACAAGCTGGACCCAAAAAGATAAAGATGGGGTAGATAATATTGTAGCAGAATATATGCCATATCTAAACTGTATCCTAGAAGCCAAAACAATGATAGAAGCATCAAAATGTAAAGAGCCATAAGAAGCTCATGGATGTATGTTAACCTGAATCTCGGATAAGGTTATACTATGCAAAAAGTAGCCAAATAGTAAAGAACCTTATTTTAATATAGTGATTAATGACAGTAGTGAAATGTTAGGTTTTACTCTTACACCAACCAATATGAGTGATATTGATACAAAGAGTGTATTACAGATAACCAAAGATATTACAGGAAAGTTATTTGGTGACAAGGGTTATAATCAAAGAGGTATTACTTTTATTACAAAGAATATGAAAAATAAATCTTCTTATCAAAATTTAGATCAATACGGGACTAAAGTCCAATCTCCTAATAAACTTCAACATTGATTTATTTTGGAAGTGAGGCTTTAGCCTCACCTGTTAAAACAGTAAAACATATCAGTTCATAATCTTGAGCATGCCAGACACAGAAATCCTGTCAATGCTATGGTTAATTGGTTAGATGCTTTAACTGCTTATAATTACAAGCAAAAGAAGCCTTCACTCAAGATTAACTCTTTGGAGGAGGATGTATTGTGGCTTAAGCAAGACTCAGGTTATATTATCAATAAATCTTGGTCTTAAAAAACATATCCAAAATCAGTAAAGTACAAATATCAGCAGAATCTATATAAAATAGATAAAGGCTACCTCTTTTTGATTAAAATTGTCTTTTGTTGTTAGATATTGTTTGAAGTTCATGTTTTATAGATTTATTTTGGTTGCGGGAGAGGGATTTGAACCCCCGACCTTCGGGTTATGAGCCCGACGAGCTACCAGACTGCTCTATCCCGCGTCCGGTAAAGAAGTGTATTGAATCCGAAGATTCAAATGGATGGGGTAGAGGGACTCGAACCCCCGAATGACTGGACCAAAACCAGTTGCCTTACCACTTGGCGATACCCCATTTGGCATAAACTCGTTCCGTTTATGTGGGCAGAATTATAACAGCAAATTTTACTCTTGTCAAGAGTAAAAAGCTGTTTTTTTATACTTTTTTTTACAAAACAAATATACTTTACTCTATGGCACTTTGTAACTCTTTTGCTGTTGTTACAAACCTGGCTCCTTTGACTGTACCGTTTGATAGAGTTACTACCATAATATAATCTTTGTACTTACTGTTTTTAAAGCCCTCTGAGATCTTTTCATCTCTTATTAGATAGATAGAGTATTTATGCTTTTTTAGATCAGGTAACGCCATATATTTAAGTATCATAGATGGCATTCCACTAACATCAGCTACAAATACAGTATGCTTTTTTGTTAGATAATCATTAGGCTTTGTATTTAAATACTCTTTTACCAAATGTCCTGTTGACTTGGCAAATACAAATATAATCTTTTTTGTATCTGGTTTGATTGTACCTGTCTTGTCAAATTGATCTTTTAGTGTGACACTTTTAATTGGTTTGCCAACTACAATATTGGGTGCAATGACTCCTGAATTAATTTCTATAGTAGGCTTCTCTTCTACCTTGCTACTGCAACCACTTAGAAGTACTACTGAAAAAATAAGTACTATTTTAAAGATACTTTTCATTTAAATTCCTTTTGTTTTGATATAGATTCTCATTATATGAGATTCAAATTGTAGCACACTTATAATAATAGATGTATCTGTCTGCTCTTATAGATACTAGAAGCATTAGTTATTGCTAGATATTGTATAATGCAATCAAAATAATTTTTAAGTACAATCTGTTGTACTCTACTTTTTTAGGAGCATAGATGAGTAGTATAGATTACAAAAGTGAAATAAAAAGACTGAAAGAGAGTCTTGATGTAACAGTAGTAGCACACTTCTATCAAAGAGATGAAGTATTTGAGATGGCTGATATTACAGGTGATAGTTTGGAGTTGGCTAGAAAATGCAAAGCCGATCCAAAAGAGTGGGTAATATTCTGTGGTGTAGGTTTTATGGGTCAAAGTGTCAAAATTATAGCCCCTCAAAAAAGAGTATTGATGCCAAAAGTTGCCTGTTGTGCAATGGCTAGAATGATAGACAGCAGCTACTATGATGATACAATCAAATGGATCAAAGAGCATGGAGTAGAACCAGATGAACTAATGCCAATTACCTATATCAATTCAGATGCTACTGTAAAAGCCAAAGTTGGTGAAATGGGTGGTATGGTATGTACCAGTTCAAATGCAGTTAAAATCATAAAACAGGCTCTCCAAAGTGGCAAAAAAATATTTTTTGTACCAGATAGATGTCTTGGACAAAATATAGCCAATATGATGGGATTAAAATCCTGTATAGCAGGAAAAAAAGATTGCGATCCAAAAGAGGCTGATATTATATGTTTTGATGGATTTTGTTCGGTTCATCAACTATTTACTGTAGATGATGTAGAGTTTTACAGACAAAAATATCCTGATATAAAGATAGCAGTCCACCCTGAGTGCGATCCAAGAGTGGTAGAGGTAGCAGATTTTAGTGGTTCTACATCACAACTTATCAAGTATGTAGCTTCACTGGATAAAGATCAAAAAGTAGCCGTCGGTACAGAGTATAATCTGGTACAAAGAATGAGAGAAGAGAATACATTTGTACTATCTTCAACCAAACCAGAGTGTCCAACTATGAATGAAACAACACTCCAAGATTTATACTACACACTAAAATCCATAGAAGACAATAAACCAATCAATGAGATATTTGTAGATGAGAATGTAACCCACTATGCCAATTTGGCACTTGAGAGAATGTTAGCTATCAAATAAAGGTGAAATATGAAAGTCGTACAGATGCTCAAAGAGGAGTTTATCAGAGCAATGGTAATGGAGGATGTAGGCAGAGGAGATCTCTTTGCCAGAATCACAGACTCCAAAGAGGTAAAAGCTTATGTAAAAGCAAAAAGTGACGGAGTATTTGCAGGTAGAGAGTATATTGAACCATTTGAGAGAATGTTTGATCTCGATTTTACCTGGTTTATAGATGACGGAGAGAAGTTTAGCCATGGTGATAGACTATTTGAATTAACAGGTGACTCCAGACAGATATTATCACTAGAAAGAAGTATTTTGGATATTGCTCTTCATGCCAGTTCAATTGCTACAATGACCAATAAATTTGTAGAAAAAATATCAGATTATGATTGCAAACTGTTAGATACCAGAAAAACACGCCCAATGCTCAGAGAGTTTGAAAAGTATGCAGTCAGATGTGGTGGCGGAACAAACCATCGTATGGGACTTGATGACTGCTTGATGCTCAAAGATACACATTTACAGACTATAGATAATTTACACTCATTTATGCATGATATTCGCAAAAAGATACCATTTACATCCAAAATAGAGATAGAGTGCGAGAATATAGATATGGTAAAACATGCCATAGAGGCAGGAGCTGATATTATAATGTGTGATAATATGACTCCTGATGAGATAAAAGAGGTCGTAGAGTACAAAAATGCCTACTATCCTCATATTCTCATAGAAGCCAGTGGAAATGTAACTTTAGAGAAAGTAGAAGAGATAGCAAAAACAGGAGTTGATGCTATAAGCACAGGCAGTATAGTACACCAAGCTCAATGGCCAGATCTATCTATGAAGGTTGAATGTGAATGGAATACCAAATAGCATAAGAGATGAGTTTAAAAGAGTAATAAAAGATTACAAAGCTATTACTATTTTACCACATACCGAACCAGATGGTGATGCAATCGGTACTGCTTTGGGGTTATATAATACTCTAAAGAGTATAAACAAAAGTGTAGAGGTAGTATCTGTAGGAGTACCCAAAAATCTTGATTTTTTGAGTGGTTACAGCAAAATAAAGAGCAAATCCCAATTTAGAGATTCACTTGTAATCACTTGTGATACATCAGATATTGACAGAGTATCTATAGATATTACAAACAGGGTTGTTATAAATATAGATCACCACAAAACAAACAGTATGTATGGTACTCTAAACATAGTAAATCCTAATGCACCTGCCTGTTCACTTGTAGCTTATGAGTTGATAAAAGATATATTTGAGATTCCTGCAAGTGGATATGAGGCATTTTATACCTCTTTAGTGAGTGATACAATCTTTTTTCAAACCCAAAATACAGACAAAAATACATTCAAATATGCGTGTGAATTTATAGATGGTGGAGCCAAACCAAATTATATATCCCAAATGCTAAATCGCCACTCACTATCTTCTATTAGATTAAGAGGCAAGGTATATGAGAGTATGAGACTCTACTCAAATGGAAAGATAGCTTCAGTAGCAATAGATTCCAAAACCATAAAATCGTGTGGAGCTGACAATAGTGATATTGTAGGTATAGCAGATCAACTCTGTTCACTATATAGTGTAGAGTTTGCAATAGTTGCATATGAGAGTAATGGGGGGTGCAAAGTATCTATTCGCTCAAAAAGCAAATCTATATTATCTATTGTTCAAAAGTTTGGGGGTGGAGGTCATATCTATGCAGCTGGATTTTTTACACAAAAAAAATGCCAGAATATAATAGAAAATCTTATTATAGAATTAAATACTCTTTTGTAAATAAAAGCTATACTTCCTACTGAATCCTAAAGGCATATAATTCAATCCCCCTATGGGGGATAATAGGAAGTTAGAATGGAATAAAACAGTTATTTTACTGCTATATCTCTTTTTTTCTTTTCTGCTACTTTTTCAAATGTAATAGTCAATCTACCATTTTCATATTTAGCTTCTATACTGTCTCTATCTATATCATCTGGTAGATATATACTTCTGGCATATTTGCCAAATGCACTCTCCAT
>Ga0256837_1002449_pt1 | contig 11505 bp, 12 predicted proteins | sample 4562384metaG_FD_185976 | JGI IMG/M metagenome (GOLD analysis project Ga0256837, IMG submission 185976) | Hydrothermal vent microbial communities from Guaymas Basin, Mexico - 4561-384 | ecosystem: Environmental > Aquatic > Marine > Hydrothermal vents | place: Mexico: Guaymas Basin | collected... | reverse complement strand
TAACAGACTTTTTTCGAGGTTCTTATCTTAAAACGATAGCTTTAAGGTTAAAAGATAATTCCTAAGGAATAATCGTTCTCTTGCTTATCTCTTTGTATGTATTTTACAGAAATTTTTGGTAGAAGGTGTTAAGTTTGTTACGAGTTCAAAAAATAGAAAAAAAAGATATACACAGATTAATGGAGAGATAGCACTTTGTCAAAAAGCAAATCAACAATTTAATTGGCATGGCGATTTTATTTATGAACAAAAAAGTAAGCAAGAGTTTAACGAATTTATTTTTGATGTAAAAGAAGTTGAAGAAAAATATTATTTATCTGAAAAAATCAAAACTTATGTTTTAGCAGGTGGAACAAAAAATTTTAAAACATCAACAAAAACAGATTTGGAAGTAGCAAGACCACTTTTACAAACAATGCATAAAATGCACAGAGCTGGAGTTGATAATTATGTTACTCATAATAAGGGTAGAATTAGAAAATTAACACCAAAAGAGTGTTTAAGACTTATGGGGTTTGGAGATGGTTTCAAACAAGTTGTGAGTGATACACAAATGTATAGACAAGCAGGAAATAGTATAGTTGTAGATGTTTTAATAGCTATTTTAAAACAGTTAGATATAAGTAAGTTTGGAGAATGAAATGGATAAATTTCAAAAAATTAAAATATCAGGTATAGAATATAATATTATTGATTCTATTCAAAACTTACGTGCTGAAGATAGTTTCATCTTTCGTCAAAACAAATTATCATTTCATAAAGGGAATGGAGAAGCAAGAAAATATGTTGGAAGTTATTTAGGAAAAAGTGGTCAAAGGTTGATTGATTTTTTTGATTATAATGAATGGGGTAATACAAAAAAATTGTTTTTTTAGTAAAAATAATTTAAATCAATATATTTTTGATGCAAAAGTTGAATATCAAAAGCAAGAACAAGTTTATCACAATGACATTTCAAGTGATTATGAAAAACATTTAGAAAAAATAAACTCACTAGAGAAAGATATGATTCAGTTTTCAATTTATGATGTTTCAGATTTTAAAGATGATTCTAAACAGAGTAGAGCATATATTCGTTCAGATGAAAAGGTCTGGGATATTTGGAGAAAATTAATTTTACCTAAAATTAGCTATTTGTCTATTTTAAAATTAATGCCTATAAATACAAAAAATAATAATGTTATTTTTTATTTTAGAGTATTTATAGATTATCAATTTAGATCAATAGTACATCCTAAACTTTTAGAAGAGATAGAAGAAGAGACCAAAGACATTTTTGTAAAACCAAAATTTCGAGATGGTGCTCAGAAATATAGAAGAAAAGTTATTGACCATATGCCTCAATGCCCATTTACAAAAATAAGTGATGAAAGATTATTGATTGCAAGTCATATTAAGCCATATGCTATATGTATAAATGAAGAAAATCAAAAAGAGGCTAATGATTATTTGAATGGATTATCTTTATCTCCAACTTATGATAAACTTTTTGATCAAGGGTATATTACATTTATGAATGATGGCAAGTTGATTTGTGGCACACAATTAACACCATATACATGGGAAAAATTGAATATAAATCCTAATGCAAAAAATAAAATGAGAATTTATCCTGAAGATAGAGAAGAGTATTTAGAGTATCACAGAAATAATGTATTTCAAGATGATATTAATGATTTTATAATTTAAAATAGGAGCAATTATTATGGCTGGAGTACATTTTACATTTGAAAACTTTGAACAGATAATGAATCTAAATATTGGTATAGCCAATAGACTAGATGAGAATCGTGCTGAGAGTTTTACTCTTCTGTATTGTGATTTTAGTGAGATAAAAGCTTCCGTCATTGATGATTCACTTTTAGAGATTCTTCGGACATCGGACTCTATTGTAAATAGTGGTTCAGACTATTTTTTTATACTCCCTTATACTGATAAATATGGAACAGATATTGTGAAAAAGATGTTTGATGAGTTTTTTGCAAAATATTTAAATGCTTTTATGCTCTCTTACCCTGTTGATGGAGAGACCCCTTGTGAAATTTTTAGTGCAATGCAAGATAGTGTAAGTATGTTTTTGAAAAAAGATTTAATCTGTTTAGATGAGTTTACTCGAAACTACTAAAACCATTTCTATTAAATTTATAATTTTTGTTGTTTTTGTAAAATGAGACAGCTTCTTCTATCTTCTGCTCCTTATAAATCTGTTTATCACAAATAGTTCGACATTTAAGCTTTTTATTTTGCATGGCACTACTATTTTGCTGAGAACTTCTTGTCTCATAATGAGTTGTAGCAAAAAGAGAAGATGTTAAAAGTAAAATAGATAATATTTTCATCCATTCAACATCGACATTAAAAAAAAATAGTGTAATTTATGGAACACAAAGTGCTAGATTTTCTTAAACTCTCTCTTTAAAAAAGAGGGAAGAGGAGAATACGATGATTTCACTAGAGACTAAGCCAGCTCCATCAACTTCGCACTCTACAGTAACTGCAACTGAAGATGAGACCTCTTCCCCGACACTCTCTTTTTCTGAGCTTCTTCGTGGTGCAACAACTTCAAAAGATTCGCAAACTTCTCAAAACGGAGTAATTGTATTAGCTCTCAATGAAGAGTCTGAGCCTCAAGAGTCATTAGAATCGACAACAGCTAAACCCAACACTCTTCTTTCACTCCTAAAAACAGGAGATTCTTCTACCAGTGAAGAGTCACTAACTCAAAATCTGAGTTCACAAGAGTTAAAATCACTTACTGGGGACGCAAAAAACTATCTTAAAAATCAGATAGTTACTAGTGAGGGGTTTAAAAAGTCAGAAGTTGAGTCTCTGCCTAAAACACTTAAAGGTCTTGTTCAAGTTGCTGAAAAATATGGAATAGATGTAGATAATATCACTCTTGATGAGATTAATCCCGATACAAAAACTACAAAACAGACTCAAGTTCAAGTGAAAACTCTTCCTCAAATGCAAGGAGTCCAAGGGACTCAGGGAAATAACAAGTCATTAGTAACAACTCAAACAACTCAAGTAGTTGATGATGATTCTTTAGAAGAGGAAGCAAAGTTTCAAGAGAGCCTCAAAGTAGATAAAAACTCTACTTCACTTTTAAAAGCACAAGGGAGTAAGGAGATAAGTACAGAACAGTTTGTTCAAACAAAGGTCTCAGTAGTAACTCCTAGCGAAACAAAAACTTCAAAAGATAGAGCAGATGATACTCTGAAAATGCTTCTTCAAGGTAAAACACCAAGTAAAACAGAGAGTGGATTGACTGCTGACTTCTCTGTAGCAACTGCACGAGTTATCGCTCCTAAAGCAGAGAGTGATGTTTCAAAAGATTTAGAATCACTTCTTAAAGGTGATGATAAAGAGAGTGCTACTCCTGTAAAAACAGATGCCCCAACAGTAAGTAAGGCAGATAGTCTTGAAGTGAAACTCAATGAAGCAAAACAGATGACTAAATATCTCTCCTCTGATGTGAAAAGTGCCATTGAGGATTATAAGTCTCCCTTTACTCGTGTAAAAGTACAGTTAAATCCTCAAAATCTTGGTGAGATAGATTTAACCATTGTTCAGCGTGGTAAAAATCTACATATAAATCTGAGTTCAAATAATGCAGCCATTAATACTCTAGCCCTGAATGCAAATGATTTAAAAGCACAGCTCTCAAATAATGGAATAAATAATGCTACATTAAATTTTAACAATAACTCTCAAAGTTCTGACCCTAGTTTTTCTGGAGGGCAACAGCAGCAGCAAAACCCTCAACAGGGTAGAGATGCAAGTAGAGAGTACAACTACTTTGAAAATGAAGAACAGAATGAAGAGATGTTAAGCTCTTTAGAAATTGTAGTTCCACACTACGCTTAAAAGGATATAGCATGGCAATTAATGCAATAGGACAAGATTTATCAGTAAATGGTACTTATAATCCAACAAGTACAGAACAAGATAAAACAAAGTTAAATAATGATGATTTTATGACACTTCTCTTAGTACAATTACAGAATCAAGATCCAACTAATCCAACTGATACAGAGTCAATTTTGACACAAACATCACAATTAGCATCATTAGAATCTTCTGATAATACTAATAGTGCACTTGAAAAATTGTCTGCTTCAATGGAAGCTTCTAGTGATTTTTCTGCTATCTCTGCCATTGGTAAAACAGCAGATTTGGGTAGTAATGCAGTTTCATATACAGAGGGAGAAGATTCATCATTTGAGATGTATTTCCCTTCCGATGTGGCAAGTGGTAATGTTGAAATTCTTGATTCAAATGGTAATACTATCCGAACAATAGATGCACAAACAGGTGATTCTGGGGTTTATACTTATACATGGGATGGTAAAGATACAGCTGGAAATGCAGTTGATGAAGGCGTTTACTATGCAACTGCTTCTTATACAGATTCAGCAGGGGAAGATTTAACAACGAGAGTTGGAACATACCCTATCGAATCAGTAAAATTTGATTCAGGAACTACATATGTGAAAGTTGGTTCTGGGTATGTTCCTTTAGCGAATATTGTAGAAATCTACTAAAGGATACTAGTATGATACAAGCATTTTATACAGGTTTAAGTGGGATGCAGAGTAGCTCATCTGGTATAGATATTGTATCTGATAATTTAGCGAATGCAAATACAAATGGTTTTCGTGCTAGTAGTTATGAATTTGCTTCTCTGTTTGAAGATGCACTTGTAACGGCAGATAGTAGTACAAATAGTTCTGTTGGTGCAGGAAGTAGGTTACAATCAACACCTATGACAGAAGCTTCAGGTTCATACTCCTTAACAAATAGAAGTACAGATTTAGCAATCTCTGGAGATGGTTGGTTTGGTGTTCAAGGAATTGGTGAACCAGAATATACTCGTGATGGAGCTTTTGGCTTTGATAGTAACAGTGATCTTGTAACGGCTGATGGGTATCATGTACTTGGTACAATGGGTAGCAATATCGAAGGGGATGTGTTAACAACTACCTTAGATAGTGTATCACTTAATGATATTGGTACACAAGAGACACTTAATTTTCCTCAATCTTTAACATATCCAACAGAAGCAACAACAGTAGCTACTTTTAATGGAAATCTTGGAACAGAAGATGAAGTACAGACAATGAGTGCCGGTGTTATTGATTCTCAAAGTGTTGAAAATGAACTACAACTTACATACACAAAAGCACAACTACAGCCTGAAACAGGAAGTATATGGGATGTTGTAGCTGTTACAAAATCTTTAGATGATCAGACTATATATGATACACAAACAGGAAGTGTAACATTTGATGAGACTGGTGCATTAGTCTTCAATACACTTCCCACTATTGATAATAATGGATCACCTGTTACTATTGATTTAGGAACAAACTATGATGGAATAGTCTCTTTATCAAATGGTGAAGTTTATTCATCTTCAAGCTCTAATGGTACTAAGGGTGGTGATTTAGCTGGTTATGATGTGAATCAAGATGGTGAGGTTATAGCTACTTTTACAAATGGTATGCAGAGTAGTGTTGGTAAGGTAGCTGTCTATCATTTTCAAAATAATCAAGGTTTAGATAGAATCTCAGGGACACGCTTCTCTGAATCATCAAATAGTGGAAAAGCAATATTTTATCAAGATGCAGATGGTCAAAATATTACAGGAAGTAATATAACAAATCATCAGTTAGAGACTTCAAATGTAGATATGACAAATGGTTTAACAGAACTAATAGTTTTACAACGCTCTTATGATGCAAACTCAAAGTCAATTACAACTGCTGATGAGATGATACAAAAAGCTATTGAGATGTAATTTTGGAACACTTTATGCTTTAAATTCTTAACTAAATCTATCAAGACAAGATAGAAATTAAAGGATTCAAGATGTTAAAATCACTCTATTCTGGTGTTTCTGGGTTACAAGCACACCAAGTTGCAATGGATGTTGAGTCTAACAATATTGCCAATGTTAATACTACAGGTTTTAAATATTCTCGTGCAAACTTCTCGAATGTTTTAGCGCAAACTTCAGCGATAGCAACAGCTCCTCAAGGTCAATCGGGTGGTAAAAACCCTGTTCAAGTTGGTTTAGGGGCTACAGTTAGCTCAACTACAACTATCTACTCTCAAGGTTCTATCCAAAATACTGATAAAAATACCGATGTCGCTATCCAAGGTGATGGATTTTTCATTATATCCCCTGATGGTGGTAGTACATACAAATACACACGTGCAGGTGACTTTACATTTGATGCAGCGGGTAACTTTGTAGATAATAACGGTTATATCGCACAGGGGTGGTTAAGAGATCCGGTAACAGGGAAGGTAGATTCTACAGCCCCAATTCAAAATATTAATATCTCTCCTGGTTTAACAACACCAGCTCAACCAACAAAAGAGGTTGTTTTAAAAGCAAATCTTAACTCTGGTGCATCAGTAGATAGTTTTTCTCCTGCTTATCAAGTAGCATCAGGTGCTCCTAGTAATGATACGAATGGCGATGCCGTTGATGCTAATGGAAATGCTATTGCTTCAGGTGATGTGGGTGTTATGTTTAATGAAACAGGAGAAGCTTTCTCTTTACAGACAGATCAAGGGGTCTGGGCTTCATTTTTAACTTCAACTTCAACTTCTTCAAATGCAGTTTCAGCAACAACTGATGATACAGATGAAGATATTAAATTTGAACTTGATAATGGGGATATAGAGACAATCTCTTTTACTTTTTTAGCTGGAAATGATGCAGGACAAAATGCAAATATTGAAGCTTCAGCAATTAATGCAAAATCAGCGATTACAGGAATCTCAGCAAGTGTAGATGCGAATGATAAAATTGTACTGACAAATACAAATGGAAGTTCAACAGCATCGCACAATATTAGAGTTGATTCGGCAACTTCAGATACTGGTTTTGATGGAAGTGAAGATGATACAACTGCTTATAGATACCAATATGATCCAACAGGTACGACAAATACTGCTGGAGATGATAAAACATTTACAACTATTGCAGATTTACGTTATGCGATGGAAGTTGAAGCAAATAATGTAGATGCTGATGGTGATGGTACAGTAGAAGGCAGTAACATTGAAATTAGTGTAAATGATCAAGGAAAACTAGAGGTCAAAAATGTTGGTGGCGCTCAGGATAGTTATGATCTTAATCTAAAAATCACAGGAATGAATGCAGATAGTGTAGCTGGTGGAGGTATCACAGAAAATACACGCTTTACTAGAAATATGGAAGCGATGAATGCTGTTTTACCTGCTGGAAGTAGTGGTGTAGCTTATTCACAATCTTTTAATGCTGCAACACACTCAAGCTCTATTGATATTTTTGACTCTTTAGGTTCTAAACATACACTCAGAACAGAGTTTAGAAAAACAGCAGTAGATACAACAACAGGTTCTACTTGGGCGATGAAAATAAGTGTACCTGAACCAGCAACTATTGATACAATAGCACCTACAAATGAGAGAACAGGTTCTATCCGTTTTAATAATGATGGATCTTTGGCAACATACAATCCACCAAATGTCTCTTTTTCAGCGAACAATGGTTCAGCGCCTGACCAGCAGGTAAATCTCTCTTTTGGTACTGCGAATGACTTTGATGGTATGACATCTTTTGACTCTCGTTCTGCTACATCAGGAATAAGTCAGGATGGTTATACTGGTGGAGATTTAACAGGAATTAGAATCGATCAATCAGGTACTCTTATCGGTTCATTTTCAAACGGTCGCTCTTTTGGTCTAGCACAAATTGGTATGGCAAAATTTACAAATGATGAGGGTCTCTCTACAGAGGGTGGGAATGTTTACAATCAAACAGCCAACTCAGGCGAGCCTATTATCGGTACAGCAGCGACAGCAGGGCGTGGATTTATCCAATCATCTTCTCTTGAAGCATCAAATGTTGACCTCTCTAAATCACTTACTAACCTTATCATTATCCAGCGTGGGTATGAAGCAAATGGTAAAACGATTACAACATCTGATGAGATGTTACAGACACTTTTAGGACTTAAACGTTAGGTTTAACTCTCTTTTGGTATAATCTTTTTAATAAAGTAAACTCACAGACTCGTTCCCATCGTCCCCGATGGGAATAAGTTTGGATGTATTGCTATTTTAAGAAGGAAAAATCATTATGCAATTCTCTGCTCCCCTCAAATCAAACTCAAAAAAAGTAATGTTACTAGGTTCTGGTGAACTTGGAAAAGAAGTAGCTATTGAAGCTCAGCGTTTAGGACTTGAAGTTATCGCCGTTGACCGTTATCAGAATGCTCCAGCTCATCATGTGGCACACCGCTCTTATGTTGTAAATATGCAGGATAAAGATGCTCTTTTAGAGATTATCTATCGTGAAAAACCTGACTATATTCTTCCTGAAATAGAGGCTATTAGTATAGATGCTCTTTTTGAAGCAGAAGATAAAGGCTACAATGTTATTCCAAATGCCAATGCTGTAAGTAAAACTATGAACCGTAAAAATATTCGTACTTTTGCAGCAGAGGTTCTTGATCTTAAAACTGGTCCTTATGAGTTTGTAACTACAGAGGATGAGCTTAGAGAGGCGAGTAAACGTATGGGTTATCCTTGTGTTATTAAGCCTGTAATGAGTTCATCGGGTCATGGTCAGAGTATCTGCCGTAGCGAAGAGGAAGTAGCTACTTCATGGGAGATTGCAAAAGAGGCTCGTGGTGATGCGAGTGAGTTAATCGTTGAGGCATTTGTTGATTTTGATTATGAGATTACTATGCTTACAGCTCGTAATGGGAAAGAGACAGTCTTTTGTGAGCCTATTGGACATGAGCAGAGAGATGGGGACTATGTATTTTCATGGCAACCGATGCAGATGAGCGAAGTTGCAAAACAGAAGTCTCAAGATATGGCAAAAGCTATCACTGATGGTCTTGGTGGTCGTGGTCTTTTTGGTGTGGAGCTTTTTATCAAGGGTGATGAGGTTTACTTCTCAGAAGTAAGTCCTCGTCCACACGATACGGGAATGGTAACACTTATCACTCAGTCTCAAAGTGAGTTTGCTCTTCATCTTCGAGCTGTTTTAGGTCTTCCTCTTGGGTTTACTTTCTATGGGGATGGTGCATCAGCTGCTTACAAAACAGAGATGAATCACTCAAATGCCCCTGTTATCAATGTAGATGAGTCACTCTTTTCGGATAACTCATTTGTACGTGTTTTCTCAAAACCAGATGCTCACAAGGGTCGCCGTTTAGCCGTTGCACTTGTTTTTGATGAAGTAGAATCAGCAGTTGAAAAAGCACGTGAACTTATTACAAAGATAGAAGATAACTAAATGCAGATAGTTCTACTTGATGCTTTAACATTTGGCGATACTGATTTATCAGCGTTTGAAAAACTTGGAGATGTGAAAGTTTATCAGACAACTTCAAGTGATGAGACACAAGAGCGAATAGTAAACGCTGAAGTTGTTGTTACTAATAAGGTTGTTATAACTAAAGAGTTTATGCAGAGTGCAAAGAGTTTAAAACTCATCTGTATAGCAGCAACTGGAATGAATAATGTTGACCTTAAAGCTGCTAAAGAGTTAGGTATAGAGGTCAAAAATGTAGCTGGTTACTCTACAGACTCTGTTATTCAGCACACTTTTTCTATGCTCTTTTACCTCTTAGGACACTCTCGTTACTATGATGAGGTGGTTAAAGATGGAAGATACTCACAAAGTAAAATCTTTACAGATGTGAGTCAACCATTTTTTGAAGTCAAGGGTAAAAAGTGGGGTATCATAGGTCTTGGAGCTATTGGGCATGGTGTTGCAAACATCGCTACAGTATTTGGGGCAGAGGTAGTTTACTTCTCTACATCTGGCGTTTCACGTGAAGAGCCTTATGCTTGTGTAGAGCTTGATGCACTTTTAGAAACATGTAACATCATAACTATCCATGCACCTCTCAATGAAAAAACAGATAATTTACTTGATTATGAAGCACTTAACAAGTGTAAAGAGGGTGCGACTATCTTAAATCTCGGTCGTGGTGGTATTATCAATGAAGAGGTAGTAGCTAAAATCATAGATGAGAAAAATCTCTTCTTTGGTTTAGATGTTTTAACAAAAGAGCCGATGAGTGAGAACCATCCACTCTTAAGTGTAAAAAAGAGAGATAATCTCTACATCACTCCTCATATAGCTTGGACTTCAGTAGAAGCTAGAGAGAAATTAATAGCATCAGTTGTGGCAAATATATGGCATCTTTCGAACAGCATGTAAATGCTGCAGTAGTAGGTGCAGGTGTAGCAGTTGTACCTCTCTACTCAGCATCCATCGTTGATATAAATCAAACTATAGCACTTTTTAGTTTAGGAATCCTCGGAGGAGTTCTCCCTGATGTTGATTCGGATAACTCTATGCCAATTCAAATTTCATTTAGAATACTCTCAATTTTTCTACCTTTGATAGCGATTTTAACGACACTACACACACTATCTGTTACAACAATTCTTCTGATGTGGGTCTTTTACTCTCTTATTTTACACTTTGTGATATTTAAACTTTTTCTAGCAAGTACACATCATAGAGGGATCTTTCACTCCATTCCTATGGGTCTATTTATGGCTCTTCTTGTGGTTTATCTGTTTCAAAATATTCTTATGTTTAAGAGTACTTTTGCGATACTCTCGGGTCTTTTTATCTTTTATGGGTTTTTTATACATCTCCTTTTAGATGAGATAGTGAGTCTAAATTTACTTGGAAAGCATATGAAAAAGTCCCTTGGTAGTGCGATGAAACTCTATGCGAAAAATAATCTCATAGGAACATTTATCTTATATGCTGGGATTGGAGGACTTCTCTATGTCCTGCATTTGGATATGAATATTTTTAGAGATATTTTTGCTCTTTTTCAACATCTTAAATATTAAATGGCAGAAGTTTCACTTTTTATTTCAGCCTTTTTAGCTGCGACAATTCTCCCCTTCTCTTCAGAAGCACTCTTTGTCCTAGCTCTTAAAAATGATATGCCCACTTTAAATGCTATGTTAGCAGCTTCGAGTGGGAATGTTTTAGCCATTGTTTTTAATTACTTTCTCGGATACTTTCTCTATACAAAAACAAAAGATAAACTACTTACTTCAAAGTTGGGGAGATTTTCCTATGAAAAAGGGCATAAATATGGTTATTTTGCACTTTTTCTCTCTTGGTTACCACTTATCGGTGATCCCTTAACAATAGTAGCTGGTCTTGTAAGATTAAAGTTTGTTTGGTTTGTTCTAATCGCTGGAAGTTTGAGAGTGATTCGCTACTACTTTTTAACTCTTATTTAATCTCTTAAACTATCAATTATATTAATCTCTAAGCCTGTAATCATAGAGATAGTGTTGTTATCTAATCCTTGAGAGATAGAGTTTTTTGCTATCTCTATTTTCTCTGCTTCTTTCCCTTGCTCAAGTCCTTGCTCAAGTCCTCTCTGTTCACCTTTTAGATAACCTTTTTTCTCAGCAGTTCGTAAAGCGTTTACTTCATCAAACTCTTTTAAA
>Ga0256837_1002448_pt1 | contig 11506 bp, 12 predicted proteins | sample 4562384metaG_FD_185976 | JGI IMG/M metagenome (GOLD analysis project Ga0256837, IMG submission 185976) | Hydrothermal vent microbial communities from Guaymas Basin, Mexico - 4561-384 | ecosystem: Environmental > Aquatic > Marine > Hydrothermal vents | place: Mexico: Guaymas Basin | collected... | reverse complement strand
ACAACTCTACAGATTGATGGTCAGGTTCCTAATGTTGCTACTTTCAACTTTGTAGAGAAGACTACAACAATGGATATTTATGCTGGTATCTTTGGCATTTCTGAAGTCCTTCTTGAGGACTTGCCATCTTTCTATGATTTCATGCCAACACTCAAAGATATTATTGCAACTGGTCTTTCCAATACGATGGATAAGCTTCTGGCAGATACACTCAGTTCTCTTACATCTTCTGATGTAATGCACTATGAGACCATTTCTGGTGCATTGCCTGATGCTGACCAGATTGCTTATTGGATTGATTACATGGAAGGTATGGGTTCTAAGAACCTTGTTTTGGTTATGCATCCAGAGACCAAGCATTATTACAGGACACTTAAGACAACAGATGGTTATTACAGGTTCATCAACCCCATCGTAGAGACTGAGTTTACAATGTTTGGTCTGCCAGTTATTGGTGATATTCATGTTCCTCAGGATAAGGTCTTCCTTGTTGATGTAGATAGAACATTTGAGATTGCACATTACAAGGGTCTCCAGTTCAAGGCTATTCCTCAGGACTTGAATAGTGCAACCAATATGCTTGTGTATTACAGATTTATCACAAGATTTGGTCTGAAGAAGAAGTTTGGAAAGATTGTAGTTTGGGAGAAGACTGCTTAATAGGTGATATAACATGACATTTGCAGAAGTCAAGGCTTACTATGAAGAGAAATTTGGTGAGGAGTATCCCCACGATGGGGATACCCTTGCCAATTCTCTTAATGCAGGGCTGAGAATACTCTCAGCATATGTAGGTAAGCCTATTGACTTGGAAAATGAGACACACATTGAAGCACTGGTTTGGTGGATGTATGAAAGTAGACATCCTTATAAACAAGAAAAAGTTGGAGACTACTTTTACATGAAAGGTGATAATACACCGATGTGGAAACAAATCCTTGATGGTGAAAAGGATTGGGGGTGGTAAATTCCCCATGATACTTCCTGATAAGGTTGTCATTTATAGACAAGCAAGGCAACATAGTGAATATGAAGTAGTATGGCAAGGCAAAGGCAAACTTTATATGCTTGCCAGATACGATGAAGATGTTGCACCACAGCAAGGTGGTATGAGATTGATTGTGCCTAAAGAAGCAAATATGATAGAACAGATGATGGTAGCAGAAGTGAATGGTCAGTGGTTTACTATCAAGGCAGTTACACCTATGAGTGATGCCAGAGGCATTCATCACTACACACTCATCGTAGACAGAAGGAGGAAACCAAGAAATGGCACATGATATATTTGCTGACTTAGTAGAATGGTTAAATGAAAATGTTCCTGATGTCTCATGGTGGGAAGACACATATAGTGCAGATAGTTTGCCTCTTGGCATTGTTGAAGAAGACCTTATAGATAGAATAGGTATGGGTGATACTGCTACCACATCAGGTGTATATAAAATTACTATTACCATTATAACCACCATAGACACACCAGAAGATGAAATTAACCAATGGATAGAGACTATGGAACAGGGCTTAAATGAAGTATTGGGAAATACATATTTTGACAGCTCTGCATGGGCTGTAGACAATGAAACAGGTTGGAAAGTCCATGCCAGAGAGTATTACACTGAACTGGAAATAACATAAGGAGGTGTATGCCATATGGCAACTTATGACTATGGATTTGGTAAGGTTTACCTTAAACTGGTAAAGCTTACACAGAGTGGAACTTACAAGGTTAAACAGCCTGATGGTTCTATTGTAGAGTATAAGAAATGGGTTATTGATGATACTAATACAGTTCCATTTGATACCAATGGTGTTATTGGTTCTGTATCCATTGACATCAGTGTTGATGATACCAGACTTGAAGGAGCTATTTCTGAACCTATCAAAGGCGCTCCTGCTGGATCTATTTTGGGTATGACCCTTCTTCCAAAGGACATCATGCCTACCAACCTTCAGTATAATGTTACCATTGAACTTATTGGTGCAAAGACATCTAATGCTGACTTCCAAAAGATATTTGACATGGTTGAGGATGGTTGGTATATTGACATGGAACTTTATCCAATTAAGACAGCTGGAACTGGTGATGAGGCTATTCTTAAGGTCAACTCTCCTACAGAGATTGTATATGATGTAGATACTGACAGCGATGGTGTTAATGATGCAGTAGATGGCTCTAAGATTACATCTTATCAGTTTGCAGTTAAAGTTACATCTTACAACCCATCTCTTAATCCTAAAGACTATCCAAAGGTAACCATCAATGGTTCTCTTATCCCTCTGAGAAGAGAAGAAGCTTAATAAAGGAGGCTGATTGGGATGGATAAGTTTACAATGGGAATTCTTAAATGGGAAGCAAAGGGACACAACTTTATGGAGTTTATGTCTGGCAATCCATCTCTTTTAGAGATGTCAGAACTATTTGAATGTGTTTATGACAGGAAGCCAGAAAATCTTGCTGAACTTATGGCATTCAAGACTAAGATAATCACAGAATGGATAAATGCCAGCCAGAAGGCTATGGACTATCTAAGCGATGAAGAGAGAGCTATATTGGAAGTCATTGGGGGTGCAGAGGCAGGGGATGTAAATGAGGAAGCCAAGCCTACTAAAGTGGAAGACTTACTCACCAACCAGACATAACAAGTATCCAACATTAACTGAGATAATAGAGCAGACAGGGTGCCAGTCATGGACTGAGGCTGTAGAGAGTTTTTACTACACTCTCTACCGTCTCAAGCTGGCACCCATTCTTTATGAAAAACACTCAGATAATACTTGGGACATATATTTGTATATGCTATGGACATTTGGTTTAACACCTGATGAGGTTGATAACCTCCCAGCAGAATTTGTGGGCTATATCATGGCAAAGAAACTTCAAAGGGGGTGGTAGCATGGAAAGTCAAGAAAGCAGATATTATATGTCCTTTCATGAACAAATAGAAAGGCTTTTAAATGCTTTAAAAAAGGCTAAAATAGAAGGCACTCTTGTTATTGACCCTTCAAGCATTGAAAGTTTTAACAAAGCTATTCAAAGACTTGAAAAGGCTTTGTCTGGGATGAAAGAACATGGTTGGATAAACAAGAATGAGTTATTTGAGGCATTTAGAGGTGTTGTTTCTCAACCATCGGTTGTTAAATGGTTAGGAGAGCCTAACAACAATACAAACAGATACTGGGTAAAGACACTTTCTAAATGGTTTGCTATTATGAACAATAGGTTAGATGTTAACAACATTGGCACAGCAAAAGCAGTTGCTGAGTTGTGGAAAAAATATCAAGTCAAACCAATGTCTCCACATATGTATACTTCCAATGTCCAAGCTCAGAAGATATTGGATAGATTTTATACTTTCATGGATAATAGCATAGATCCTCTAAAGGGCATGGCAAAAGCTTATAGTGGTGGTAATTTCAATGAAAGGTATTTAAGAGCCAAATATGGAGAACAAATGTTAGAGGGCATATTTGGTGTTCCTAAAAATGAACAATACAAACCATTTTCTGAATGGATGGAAAATGTCAACAAAAGAGCATGGACTGGTGAATATGGTATTGCCCAAGAAATTTATGATTTGTTTAGCAAACAGCTTGGCTATCTTCCTATGGATTTTGATAAACTTATAGATGAAATGACTACACAGTTCAAAACTATATTTACATATACCAATATGAAATGGGATGATAGATTTGTTAGAGACATCATCTCATCGTATTCCCTTAAAGATGCTACTTTTGGCATGGCACTTCAAGAAAATCCAGAGTTAATGGACAAGCTGGTAAAAACCATTGAAAAGTTGTATAAATCTACCAATACATATGCTGGTAATTACATATCTACTACAGCTTCTACCTCTGCACTTTCTGATTTTGTGTCTACTTTAGGTAAGGAACTAAACCAGTTAGACAGAAGAGGAACTTCTGTATTCCAATTCAATAAGTTCTATGACAAATTTGCTGAGCTAATGAAATCTGGGTTGTCATTTGAGCAAGCTGTTGAAAAGATGAAGAAAAAAGCACCTGAATGGTTAGATATTCCAGAACAATTAACAGAGCAATATATTACAGTTATTGTTAAAGCTTGGGATAGAGGATTGAAGACTTTAGGCAAGAAAATGGTTGAGGACATTCAAAATCTTATTACAATGCTTGAAAAAATGGTTAAAGCCTTGCCTGAAGATACAAGGGGTATTTATGAAGAATACATCAGAGAACTCAAAGAAAGAAAGAAGATTATAGCAACAGACCAGTTTGGTCTTAGCCAAAGTATGGAGAAACTGTTCACTAAGGCAAAAACACCTATCTCTGGTGTATTAGGAGGCATAGCTGAACAAAGGGAAGCCAAGAAGATACTTGATGTAACTATGGCATCTATTTCAGTAGTCATGACCTTTACGACGATGTTGAAATCCATAGAAATGACTGCTGATGCATTTAGAAAGATGCAAGTGCAACTTGAAACCTTTGGTGCTTCCCTTAATGACATTATAACTAACAGCCAAGCATACAATCAGGCACTTATAGAATACAACAAGCAGTTTGGTGAATTGCCAAAAGATACTTTAGCTCAAGTTTTACAGTATGCTTTATCTCCTCAACAGATAATGCAGTTAATGACAAATCAATATAGTTCAGCTTTAGGTAAGTTAAATGTTGAACAAGTGCTTTCTAAATGGGGTTTTGACCAAGTTGTAATGTCTGTAGCTAATCAATCAGCAATGAGAGTTGCTAAATTTTACAAAGATATAGACAGTCTCTCTAAACTGATTTCTGGCACTTTCACCATCGCATTGTTAGATGTCACACAAAAAATACCTCTCCTTAGTAATGCCATTTCCCTTGTGTTAGCTGGCACTAAGATAGGAGCATCTATATTACAAAAATCAGCTAATACAATGTTAGCTTTGACAGGTATTTTTAACTACTTACTTACATTATCTAAAGCAAAAGAATTTAAAGGAATTCCTTTTTTAGCAAGAACTCTTTTAGATGCAGGAGACAAAGTTGTTTCTGCTATCACTGAATTCTTTACAACTGGCTTTGGTAAGGCATTATTAAAAGGTGGTCTTGTGGTTGGTGCTATTGCCTTTGCTTATAATTTAGCCAAAACCATAGGAAATATCTTTGAAGAGTATCTGAGAAAGAAAGTAAGAATGCAACTGGAACAAGAAGGCAAAACTATGTCTGCTGTATCCAGATTGGTTGATGAAATTGATAAGTTTGATGGTGCAGTAAAAGACATCAAACAAGCCCTTCAATCATACTATCAGACAGTCCAACAGATGGAGAAATATAAGTTATCAGGAATGAGTGTTGAACATGCTTTGGAACAGATGTCTTCAGATTTACAGTCTGTCTTACAACCTTACTTAGATACATATAACAAAATCTTGGTAGATTTACAGGCAATAGAACAGGCAAAGAAAAGAGCAGAATATAACTTTAAACAGGCTACTAAAATAGCAGGGTCTGTAGAAAATGATACTATGGGATTATTAGGTGCAGTAAATACTCTTGATGAATTATCAGATGCCACTAAAGGTATCTTTGGTGCATTTGGATTAAGAAGAAATACTCTGGGAAAAATAGACACAACTTATCTACAAGAAAGACAAAAACAGTTAGAAGAACAGAAAGAGAAGTTTAAAGCTATAGTAGATTTTTACACATCTATTCAAGAAGGTTTGCCTACAACTGCTGAAGAAGTAAAAGAACTGATTGTTAAAGGACAAGTAGCATTATCTCAAGCAGATAGTGAGAAAATCAAGTCTCAAATTCAACTTGTTCTCCAACAGTTAAAGGAATATATCAAAGTCCTATCTACTTTTAAGTATAAGTTTGAAGATGCCATTAAAGAAAATATTACCCAGTTCCAATCTCTCCAAGCTATGGCAAATGCTCTTTCAACATCGCTTAGAGACACTACATTGTCATCAGGACTAAATAAAGCCATTGGACTATTTAGCACAATGCAACAACTGTTCATCCAGTTTGGTCAAATGTTGGATACTGTAAAAGACCCCAAAGTAAAAGCGCAACTTACACAGCAATATAGACAAGTCTTTAGGACACTTTATGCTTCTTGGTCTAATGTGTCTATAGCACATGAAAGAGCAGTTTACCAGACCATTCAGCAGAGAATAAATGCTGTATCTAACTTCTGGAACAAACTATCTGACAACTTATTAGGTGGAGTAGGCAAATTTCTTACAGATATTTACAAACTCTATAATACGGCAGAAGGTAGGAAGATATTACAAAAGAGATACGGTCTTACTGGTGCTATTAAGCATGTAGAGGACTTGCTAAATAATGAACAGATTAATGCTACATTACAAATTAAAGCACAGCAAACCAAAGATAGCATAATCAAACAGATAAATGACATATTTGATTATCAGAAGAACAAACTTATCTCTGCATACAAGCAGTTTGGCTCTACTGCCATGCCATTCTTTAGTGGTATCTTTAGCAAAGGATTAGATACACTATTTACCATGATGACCAGACAAGGACAATATCAATTCTCTATTTTCTCCAATCTCTATCGCAGGTTGCAAAACACATATCTTGGACATTTCATGGTGCAATCTGAAGCGATGAAGAAAGCCATTTTGAAGAATGACCCTATAGCCTTTGCAGTTGAAGTCATGAAACAGGATATTAACAAATCTATCACTTCTCTGCCATCCCAAATCAGAGGTAGTGAATTTCTCAACCTTGTGCTATCATCTTTGTCTTTAGAGCATCTTGGTAGAGCATCTGTAGAAGATATAGTAAGAGGCTTTAAAGATGCTTTTGATACTTCTGATTGGGAAGAATTGGCAGAAAAATATGCCCAGTCTTATCAGGATACTTTAACCAGACTAAGTAATATAAATACTGCTATCAAGACTATGGCTACAGAATTTGGTCCTATCATTACTCAGTTAGAAAAAACAGGAACATACTTACAAGGCATTAAAGATATCAACCAAGAATTCAAGGATTTTGTTCCTGAAGCAGATAAAGTTAAAAATGCCATTGGGTCTATCCAGACAGCATTTGACGACTTGGTAAAGAAAATGGAACAAACAGCAACACAATTAGAAGGTATTACACCAGAAGGACAGAAACTTGCTGAAGCACAAAAATTCTTGCAAAAGACACTCAGTGAAGTCCTTAAGTTTACTATAGCATTGTCTACAGGTGATATAATAGGTTGGGCAATAGGGAAGTTGTTTGGGAATAAAGAACAGAAGAAAAAAGATGAAGAATGGTTTAATAAGATAGTTAATACAATACAGAATGTAGGACAGCAGATGGTAGAAATTTGGGAGAAAAATCAGGGAACAAGCACAACAACAACAACAACAGGTGGAATATATAATGCCAACTTGGGACACTGAGGTGGGTAAGAAATGAATGTGCTAAGATTAAAGGACTATAAACAGGCATTGGATGGGGTGGTAAGAATATCCACTCCATCCTTGCCTTTCTATAAAGCCACACCTCACCAAGTGATGATTCGTCACCATGAATTCTTAGGAGGACTAAAAGACTATTTAGATATATTATCCAAATACCCTCTCAATAAAGATGATAAAATCTTCTATACTCAACCACCAACTTACACAATCACCAATCGTATACTCAAAATCTATACTGAGGGCATTCAATATACCACAATAGATGTCTTATCCATGCCACCATATATCATTCTTACTGATGAAGACAGCAATAAGATATTGGTTAGGTTTGAGACATTCTTTCCATTTACAGGAGAAATCAAGACTAATTTCAACAACCTCATCGTGAACAAGATAGACATCAAACCACTTACCAATACTGGAGTTAAACCTCTGTTCAATAATACATATTCTGTAATGGCATGGTCTTTTGTCAATGCATGGGAAGTAAACTTCTCTCTGACATTCCAAGAAATGCTTGATACATCCATCCTAACAACCATACTACCTCTCCAAGAAGGATATAAATACACCATAATCCAAAGAAACCAACCTTCCATCGTAGGTGATTTTTACAACAACAGAACTCAAGTATCTATAAGGACGGTGGTTGTCAATGAGTGATTTTTATGGGACAGTCATCATTAACAATAAAGAGTTTCCTTTGATAGATGGCACTATTTCTTACAAAAATGCTTATCAATATTCTATCAATGTCAAACTGCCTAAGTATGCCATAGATTATGAACAACATAACACCATAACAGTCAAACTTACTGATGGTATAACCACACTATATTACGATGGTGTGATTGAAAGAGTAACTTTAGATGACATGACAACCATCGTAGCCAAAGACCCAACCAGTAAACTTGATTATGCATATTACGAATGGATAGAATTAGCACAGAACATCAAATCTCATACTCTACCATATGAAAATGGAATGTTGAACATTACCCAATATGTCAAAGAAGCCATTATAGATAATTATATAGCACCATTTCTTACCAGACCAGTAACTTATCAAGAAGAATGGATATTAATAGAAGAAGATACCTTTAAGGGGTTTGTATTAGGCATAGCAGAAGAAATCCTCAAAAACCCATCTCTATCCAATATTCTTAACCTACTTCAGAAATTTGGTGTAACCATGATATATGACGGCACACAATATACTATCATTGGTGCCAAAACACTGTGGAACAAATACACAACCTTTCCATCGTTTGCAGAAAACGATGATGATGTGATTGCCATTGGTGATGCTGAAGTAGACATGACTAAGAAGTTTGACCAAATCATTGTGAAAAACACAACAGTTGCAGATGACCAATTCATAGCAAAATACCCTAACACCTTAAATATAGATAACCCTCGTGTTAAAGTAGAATTTATATCTACACCACTATTTGACAAAGCACTTCTCCAGAGAATAGCAAATCTTGTATATCTTGATTACCACATGCAATTTGCTAAAACCAAAGTCATATTATCCAGACCAGATAGGCTCAACATTTATAACAATGTTACTATCAAGATTATTCAAGGGCTTGCCATTTGGGAAACTAACATACCTATTGTGCCAGATTGGGTAGATGAAAATGGCACTATCTGGCATGGTCAAGGTTATGATTTCATTGTCTATGTTGGTTCTGGTATAAGTGCCAAAGAAGTAGGTAATTTGATAAATGTCTCCAACCCATTCAAGTTAGAAGTTGGTGCTACCATAGGTGCTAAAGAAAAAGCTACAGACAATGTCAATGTTACACATCCATTCTTCATGTATGTTGGTGCCACTATAGGTGCAAAAGTTTTTTTTTAGCTGAGCTGTTATTACAAATACTTCTTACTGCTCTAACATTCAATGTAGATACTGATACGATAGGTGTATGGCTAAAGTCTTTAGTGTATTTAGTGTGGAACACAACAACTGACACAATAGGTGTGTGGCTAAAACAGATACCAATATTATTTTGGGATTATACTACCAACACAATAGGTGTTTGGCTGAAACAAATACCAATATTATTCTGGAAAGATTCATCTAATACGATAGGTGTATGGCTAAAGTCTATTCCTATTTTGACATGGAATGTTTATTCTAACACAATAGGTGTTTGGCTGAAACAATATAAGATATATCCAATACTCAACTGGAATGCATCTACCAACACGATAGGTATATGGTTAAAACAGAAATTAGCAGATACCACTGATTATCAGACATTCTATAAAGGTGTTAAGGCTGACCAGCAATATGACGATGGTGGAGGAGGTTGGGACTAATGGCTATAGGGCTTGATTTACATCAAGTATATTTTCAGTATTTTAGTGAGTATCCAAATGGGCTAAAACTTAAATATTATGATGAAACTGATGGCACCAACATACTAAAAGAGAGTTGTTCTGATACTTATACTGATAGTTTTGAATGGGCAGGAGAAGGATACTATGTATGGAAATTTGACCTTGTTACTGGCACTACTTATGCTGGACAGTCATATCAGAATGTTATATGGACTTTAGAACTTTATTTATATGCCTGTGAAACAATCACATCTGAGATTTGGTTTAATCCCTATAACGATGTAAATAGTAATTATCCTTTACACCAGAACATCTATTCAACATGGTCAGATGGATATTCTGACTATTCAGACACACCATCTATAACTACTCTAATCAAGCAAAAATATCAAGTCAATAATAAAATAGAAACCAATGCTGAAACACCATACAAAATTCAAGTGTCTACTTCAGCACCAATTACATCAAATTTATCTAACACCTTATCCATAGAATGGTGGTTGCCTTTAACAGGAGATTTCTTCCAACCATCGCAATATGCCCCATCAATAAAACTTATGTGGAAACTCAAAGTTTCAGCATATAAAGGAGGTGCAATATAATGGCAGAAACTACATCTGCAACAATAACAGGTTTTACTATAAAGTATAATGGGACTACCATATCTTCTCCACCATCAACATGTCCATCCAGCTCATCTGCAGTATCAATAACTGCTTCTGGTAGTGGCACTATTACTTTGTCTTTTTCTCTCATTGTAGACACTGAATATGATAACAACATTTATTCAACCTTTTCAGGAACAGTTAGTATATATTGGGAACACTGTAATTCAGCAGTTACAGTTTACACTTCTGGTGCATCTGCATCCACCTCAGTATCTGTAGAAGATGCCAATGGATATTCTTATACACTTGATAGCCAATATTGGTCTGCAACATGGCATAATGATAATACTACTGCAACAGCTGGCACTTTTAAAAGACTTGGCTATATAGACATCAGTGCATCCAATCTTATGAATACTATTCAGTGGGATTTTACAATCACTATTCCAGTTGATGGCACACTTTGGGATGCATCTACAGACCCAGAGAAGGATGGTATTTTATTCTATGTAGTTGCCTCTGGGCAGGTGAACCCATAATGATTTATATTATCCAGCAACAACCCAAAGCAGACATTATAGCCAGATTGCATTATTACATATCCACAGAATCAGAACTATATGTATCAGAATACACCATTACAGACAGCATAGACCAGCCTATTAAATTAGCATACTCTCAGCCTAAACCTGAAGAAGCAGAGGAAGATGCATTTTTAGAAATGGATGTAAAAATGTATTATAACTTTAAATGGAACCAGTATCCAAAGACTTTAGAAATCAGCCAACCTATTGTATACTTTAAAACACCAGACGACACTTATGATTATACCATAGTGCCACAAGATACTTTTCATTTTCAAATATTTGGCATTCCTGTAGGAGATTACCCAATTAACTCAACTAAAGCACCAGACAATCCACCTATAGATATGCAATTCACCATAGAAACAACAGAGTTGCCAACAGAAGTGCAGATAGCAGACAGATTAATTTTGTCTCCAAATGGCAAATATGAAGGTTTTGTCATAGCCATAACTGGAGTTTACCATCTTCAAAGTGAGAGATGGTATAATGAAGGTGAAAGTTATTTAATTTTGCCTTTTGTGAAGTTTACGATTGGAGGTGAGTAATGTGGGAC
>Ga0256837_1002447_pt1 | contig 11508 bp, 20 predicted proteins | sample 4562384metaG_FD_185976 | JGI IMG/M metagenome (GOLD analysis project Ga0256837, IMG submission 185976) | Hydrothermal vent microbial communities from Guaymas Basin, Mexico - 4561-384 | ecosystem: Environmental > Aquatic > Marine > Hydrothermal vents | place: Mexico: Guaymas Basin | collected... | reverse complement strand
CTATACTAATATTATTGCTAAAATTCTTATAGAATACATAAAATTGTGATGCTAATGCAGAGCCGATTTTCCCTCTCATTATATCTAAAATAAATATATCATCCAAAGAGTTATTCTGAGCCAAATCCATAAATTTGCCCAATTTAGTCCATGACCTTGGTGTTGCTCCTATATCATCTTCTGAAGTGAAATGAAGTTTCGACATATTATCGATTATAAATGACCTCACAATATTATTGATATTATTTTCTCTTGCCCAAACTAACCAACCTTCCGGGTCAACCTCAACATCGATAATTAAAAATCTATCCATTTTTGCAGGATCTAACTCAGTTACGTGATAATCACCATCAGAAGGATTATCCGCGGCGATAATTTGTGTTTGTTTTCCGTTTACATAAGGTAGAATATGATTATGTAATCTTTTATCCAAAATAAGTTGCATTGTACTATTATGAATATCTGCTCCAGCTCTTGAATATTCGTCAACGAAAAGGACAGACTCTTTAGATGATTTACATGAAACATTATCTTGATTTGTAAGTAATGGTTCAGTATAATCAGTACCATAATAATCATTATATAAATTATTTAGATACTCTCTATCTAACACACTATTAGACGGTTTTTCGGATTCTACTATTTTTTCAAAATCTTTATCAGAAAAATCTAAATCTTCGAATTTGAATTTTTTAGGCCATGCTTTATTTTGTATATTTTGTATCCAGTCTGGTGCTGCCCAAGTAGTAACCCCATTATTAATATTTGGAATACCTATAAGGTCTCCCTGATCCATTAGACTCAAAATCAGAGTTTCTAAATAAAAATTATTTTCTTCTGTGTATTGTCTTATCTTTTCAGTTTTACCAATACCATGTAACCCTCTCATGAGAACTACATCGTCTGCATAATATGCGGCTTTTAAAATTTGATTTATTTTAGTTATTTTCATACTGTTAATCCTTTTTATTTCTTTTATAATTATAGCAAAGAAAAGATTAAATCATGCTTAAATGAGGGGTTATATGAAGATTTCTGGCTGATTATCTGCTATTTCTTTGGCTTTTTTATAAAACTCATTAAAAGTGTTTTTATATGCCTCATACTTTTTCAATTCTTCGGCTATATTATCAAACTTCTCCATAATAGCTTCAGGTGTTTCTTCGCCATTATAGAAAAATGAAGGAACCCCATCATCAGAAAAAGTATCATTATAATTATGAAGTAATTTTTCAAATTCAGGGGAACCATAATCAGGCTTGGTAATAACCTGATCATCACAAACAGCAGATAAAAGCTCATCTATTTCTTCTTGTGTTAGTATATCAGCCATAAAAATTCTTAAATATAATCTTTTTTATTATTTATTAGAATATTTATGTTATTGCCTAAGTTTATAAATAAATCTTTAGCAATTTCCTTAGATAAAATATCGTATAGCTTAATCATAAGGTCCTCTTTTTGTTCTTTATCAAAATAATCTCTTTTTGCTTTAAAAGAACCTTCTATTATTTTTGCATCTCTGGCAAATTGTCCTTCCATCCCTCTACTTACCATTGTTTTATGAACAAAATCGATTGGAACAAGCCTTAATTCATAATATGCTATATAATTTTCCCCAAAAGGATCTTCCGAAATTGGTGCTTCCTGAATAACCAATTTCCCACTAAAATATCCATCATCTATTTTTATTGTTTTTTTAATACTTTGTATAGTTTCTTTTCTTATCTTTTCTTCAAACTCTTTTAATTTCATTGCATCTTCTAACATTTTCTTCCTTTTTAATTCCATTTTGTATAAGGGTTAATACTTAAATTATTGTTATAATATTTAATATCATCCGTAACTTCCATTTTTATCCATTCTGGTATAGATAAAGGGTAATCAATAGAGGGAATTTCTGCTTCTGCTACAATTAAGCCATCATTATTACCCCCAAATACATCTACCTCCCATATATCATCGGATATTTTGAAAATATATCTTATTTTCTCAATTATATTTTCACACATATTTTCAATCATATGCTCTGCATCAGATAATGATATATCATATTCAAACTCTAACCTAGATGGCCCATCGTTCTTTCCTTTGATAGTTAAATAAGCGTTATTATTAGATATTCTAACTCTTACAACTTTTTCAGGACTATTCGTAATATAACCTTGTTTTATGTTTATTTTATTGTTATATTTATTGGTGTATATCATATTTTTAACAAAATTGTCTTTTACCAAAAATTTTCTTTCTATTTCTATTCCCATTATAAATCTCCCAGTGTTTTTAAGTTTGTTTCTGAAATACTGCTATCTAAAATTAATGGTGGAGCATCAACCTCTTTTGGGACACCTAATTTTAGCTCAGATTCTGGATGTGCTTTGAAGGCTTCATTCATATCAAAATTCACTTTAACTTCCTTGCCTAAATCTTTGAAGATTGACATTTTTGTTTTTATAATCATCTCCTGAAGTTTTTCTCCTGATAATTTATTACCTATCTGGGTAGCAAAAAGCTTCCCAGCACAGGTATAACATAAATCAATATCAAATCTATTAAAATATGGCTCTTCAAAACTCCCATTATTGCTCCTTACTCCTGAGTCAAATAATTCTTGTTCGCAAATGTCACATACAGTTGTATATTTTTTTATTTCTTTTTTCATAACCATTCTACCATTGCTTTATCAGCCTTGAAACTAACTCTAAAATCTTTCGGTTTTTCGTCTTCCCATTGCAAAGAACAATAAATTGATGATGTATCTTCAGAGATTTCTACTTTATATGAACTAATCTCACCATATTCTTTTGATCTGTTTAGTAGAATTGTAGTTTCCATTGCGGCCATTTCGAGATTTTTTCTATCCATAACATCTAACCCAAGGTGACCAAGAACATTTACAATATAAGTGGTTATCTTATCTCTTTTGTAAAGATTTTTAGAGTCAATCATTAAATTATCAAATTCACTTCTTAATGTACTATAATATTCTTCTTCTGTGGGGTATTTCCACTCACCATCTTCCGTAAATTTTTCTTTGATGATATTATCTAATTTTTCAGCTAATTCAACAGATTCCAGTTTAATTTGATAATCTTTTAAATCAAGAAGCAGGGGAGAACCATTAACCATTTTCTCGTTATCTCGGATATGGAGATTGTCCTGTTCAGGGACAATCTCTGCTTCTTCCTTATTTTCTGAAGCTTGTTCTCCAAATCTCTCATCAAGCATACCAGTTAAGCTAAGATAGACATTCTTGGTGTTTCCAATATAATTAATTCCCTCATATTCAAATGTCATCTCTTCATCATTACAAACACAATCATAGAATAACCAATCTATAGTATCATCATTTTCTGGCAAATCAAATTCTGATTTTATAGTATCTAATATGCCATCCAAAGCTGAACTCCACCAATCAGTCATAACTTGAGTGTCACCGCCAAGGGCCTCCTGAATTTTAGTATCTCTGGCACAAGCCTCATCATAGAATTTCTTTAATTCAGTTATTTGTTTATCAAATGTTGCAAATTTCATTATTTTCCTTTTATTTTTGAATAGTGATCGAAGACAATGTTCGCCAAATCTTTTAGTGTGTAAATGCCTTTACTTAAAATCAGTGTGTTATCATCTATATCATATTTTTTTAAAGTGGTATTATTAGCTCCAGTGAACAATACTTTAACGCCATAATATTCTAGTAATTTATTATATTTGGATAAACTTGAGCAAATACTTATATCGGTATTTTCCATCTCATTATTCATCGTATCAATAAAAACTTTATTAAAAAGATTACTCTCAACAAATCTATCTCTTATTATGGAATTCAAATTCTCACTCTCACCAATTATGTTTATGTCTGGTTTTAAGGTGACTTCCATTATTTTCTCTTTGTTATTAAATCTAAATATTTTGAAGGGACTACCTCTTTCATCTCTTGAGCCAACCAACGAATCTGAAAATATGCTGCTCCACTGTCTCTTAAATCAAAATAATTTTTTAGACTTCTAAGGTTAAAAGTAACAACCATATCAACTTTCCAATTATCTGTTACGATATGCTTAAAAGCATCACCCACATTTCTTTTTTTCTTACCTGATTGTAAGTTATTAAAAATTAATAAATAATCATCTTCGTAATTTAAAAAGCACATTGAAGATTTTGCTACTGCAATTTTAAAAAATTCATCCCCACCTAAAGTATCAAATTGATATGCTAATTTGTCATAAATTCCATTAATCTCGAGCCTATTATACACTTCATCAGTTGTAACAAACATGTCAAAAGTCTTCACTATTTCATAAAAAGCAACAATTCCTTTTATATTAGCAAATTTACTTGCCACAAAAGCATTAATAATCCCGCTCATTGTATATCTTGTGCTTCTTACACTAATCGCTTGAATTCTATGACGAGCATGTTCCTGAAGTACTCCCCTTGAAGTCCCTTTAATTAGAAATGATAAATTTGCATGCTCTAATATACTGTGATGAAAATAAGTCCATGCCAGATCTTTTAATAATTCTGAATCTTCTATATCATTTAGGGCATTGGTTTCATCTTCTACAAAATCATTTTCGATACAATGATTAAGATTTTTTACTGCTTGATTTTCTGAATAATCAAAAGAATCATAACAAGTTCTTGCTGCAAATTCAGATACTCCTATTCCTGTATCTTGTAGAAGATATACCTTTGGTTTTGTATATTTTATTCCGTAAACTGTTTCCATTTCTTTCCTTTTTGCTTATATAGAGTAATTTTATCTAAATTTTACTTAAAACCCTAAATACTTTGCTGGAACTCTTAAAGTTAGCCAAACACCATTTTCTGAAATTAAAAATTTAAAGTTATCTTCTAACATTTTAACAGTATCAATTTCTAAAATTCTTAATTCACCTCCGTGCCTTTTTCCAACACTCTCGGCTGTTTTCAGATCTTCTGATAAATGAACATATTGTCTGCCCATTGGCTTTAAGCCTTCGCTTCTGATATTATCCAAAAATCTTGAAGATGTACCATGATAAAGTTTTGATGGCGGTGTTTTCTCTTGCAAACTTAAATTAACTTTTTTTGTAGAGTGTCCCTGATTTGCTCTAATCTTTAACTTTGTTTCGTCAAAAGAGTATCTTCCTTTATTATCAGAATCAACAATCTCTTTAAGTTCAGTTAAATTAATATTACATGCTTCTAATAAGTCAGACACTAAAACATAGCCTTCCGTATCAATAACCTCATAATCTTTAGGTTTCCCAATTTTTAGTGAGATATTTTCTGGTTCGTGTCGCAGTACAAAACTAATATATTTTGAGACACGATGTAAATTTTTTTTATTCATTATTGTTCCTTTAAGAATTTTAAGGCTTCTTCATAATCATCAAAGTAATCACCCTGACATTTAAATGCTCCGCCTTTTGTCATAGCTGTTATTTCTAGCGGAGTAGTGTTTTTGTGAATAAAATATTTCACTCCACTTTTTTTAACAGCTTCTTTTGCTCTTGCAAAAGCTTCTGACAAACTTTCATCTCCAGCCTCAGCCATACTTCTAATTAACTTATCTGTAAGTGGTCTAACTGGCAACCCACTTACTTTATCAAAAACTGTATAGTTAATCTCCTGCATATTATATCCTTATTTTAGTAAATCTCTAATAATAGCTGAAGCCATTTTCCCATCATAATCACGACCACTTTTCTTAAGCTCACCCATAATCATCCCAATATTTGGATTTGACAAAGCATCAATCATATCAGAAATAAGTTTAGTTAATTCTTCCTCTGTCATAAGTTTTGGCAAATAAGCATCATAAATTTTAATTTCATTTAGGACTTCATCGGAAGGTTTTGCTTTTTGCACTTCCTCGGCACCTTTTTTGAATTTCTGAATAACTTTAACAGCTTCTTTATCTGTAGTCTTACGATTACCATCATTTTTTCCAACAATTTCAATTTCACCTATCAAACATGTTAAAATGCCTGCAGTAAATTTATCTTTATTTTTTCTAGCAGTAAGATTCTCTGCTTTTAATACGTCTATAATCATCATTCTTTTTCCTTTACTCTTTATCTTTTAAGTTTTTTAAATCCTGTTCCCTCTGTAGTTCAGCTGTGTTATAAAAAGTGAACCTTATAAATTGTCTAATCCATTGAGCCGGATACCAAGCTATTTTGATAAATACGAGACAGATAATTCCACCAATATACATAATACCAAAAAGCAGAGCTCCCCATAATTTTCTTAATTTTGTTCTACTATAAGCACCAAACAACATTTTAAAATATTCATCTAATTTATATTCTTCTTTCCCAAATAAAAAGCTTATGAATAGTAGAAAGTTCATTGAACATAGAATAAGCAAAAAAACAGATAAATATCCTGAAAAAGCTACATTAAGTATAATAGTTTCCATTTATTCTCCTTCATAAACTATGTCAATTTGACCCTCATAATCTCCATCGATTTCAAAATCTTCAATGTCATATCTTGATTTGACTATAAATCTCTCTATAGTATTAACAAATGAGATATAATTTTCTGTATCTGGCAAATCCAAATAAATAGTAATTATATTATCTTCTGTTTCTATTGTGCACTCATCTTCTCCTATACTCTCATATAATTCTTCCGCCAAATCTTCTACTAACTTCAAATGTTATCCTTTAATTTTTTTATAAAATGTTACTTGGTCACTACTATAATCACTTATACTGCCCATTTTTCCTAATATATATTGCATAGCTTCATTTACTGAATAATTATCAACAAATTCTATTTCTATTTTTTCGTATATTGTTTCTATGATAATAACTTCCTTATATAATTCACAAGCCCAAGAATTAATATTATCATTTAGACTAGATTGCGTTGTTTTGTAAACTTGTTTAATATATATTTGCTTAATTTCTTTTGAATTCTGTTGTAATACTAACGAAGTTACTGTATTGTTTTTAATAACTCCTTGAAATAAAAATATCATATTCTATCCTTCTTTTTATATAGTACAATTATAACACAATAAATCTTAAAGAAGGATAAAATTTTATCTTTTACTAAAAAGTGTCCCAACTTGTGGATGGTTTCTTAGTAGGCGCTTCCACTTCTTGAGCCTTTGCTTTTTTGCTTACCTTTTTGGAAATAGGACTATTGCCATCTTCGTCAAGAACATCAAGTGATGCAACTTCTTCCAAATCTTCTGCATCTGAAATTCCAGCTAAAGTTTTATAATAACCAGTTTTAGCGACAAGAGCCAAACCAACATTTATAAGTGAATCTCTGTGAATACTATCCACTTTTTTAAGAATCTCAATAGATTTGCTATCAAGATTGATTCCTAAATTCTGTGCCTCTGCCATTATTTATCCTTCTTTGGTGTTTTTAATTTCCCTTTTTTCCAAGTTTTAGGCAATTTAGTTTCTTCGCCTTCTGGAACTAATTTTTGAGTTTTTGAGTTGTTATACCAATGTCGTTTGACTTTTTTGATTCCTTTAACAGATTTAATAACTTCCTGTGTTTCCTTGGCATTTTTTAAAGTTGCAGAATGTTGATGTTTCTCAGAATCTTTTGTAGTCTTAGTGATATTAACCCTTAAAGTCTCACCAACATTATTTCCAAATTCTTCTTTAATATTCAAAGTTTGAACTCTTGGCTCTACTTTGTAAACCTTATTAACAGCCTCTATTTGTTCCTCTTTAAGATTTTCTGAATCTTTACAGAAACCGAAAAAACATTTAATCTTTGTCCATATTTTCATTAATTTTCCTTTTATTTTTATTTTATCTAAATATAACTTAATATTTCGTCTTTTGAAAAACCCTGAAATTTTACTTCATTTTTACAATTTTTACATCTTGGTTTTTCAACATTATTATATTTTATATATACCATCTCCTCAGAAATATTAAGTTCTTTTAATTTTTTTCTTTTTAATCTTCCTTGAGGTGATAATAATTCTTTTTCTATATATTCTTTTGTTATGGTCATAGCTTTGTGTCCTTTTATAATTATTTATAAAGAAAACTATAAATTTGAAAGATACCCACGAACATTTGAGAACTCCATCGGAGCCTCTACAAATTGAACATTTGCCGGAAATGGAATATCTTGAAGAAGATAAGCTCCTCCTCCAGCAATAAGAACCACATCCGACATAGCAAGAAGTTTCTTATCATTTACAAGAACTGACTGAAACATTTTCTTAACAAACTGTGATTTTAGTTCAACAATCTTTTCCGCAACTTCATGCTGTGGTTCCCCATTGTATTTGAACTCACCTTTAACAAAAACCCCAATGGCTTCTTGTTCACTAAATGTAACAGCAAATTTATTTTCCATAAACGAAGTAAATGGTTTAATAATGGAGCTAACACCGTGACCAGGATATGATTTCATATTTTTTCTGACAGGTTTTCCCCCTTCGAAATTTACAAGGTTAATTGTATTATATCCAATATCAACAACAGTTAATTTGTCTGGATATTCAGAATTATTATTGTAATAAGTCCAGTCAACAGCACACCCAGCGCCTTGAGGAATAAGAATAGGTTGAACTTCAATACTCTTTCCATTAACTTCGATATTGCTTATTCTTTCCATAAATTCTTCTTTTTTAGCCCAATCAACAATAGCTAAACCAGTTTTTACTATAATTGGCTCATCTAAATCAGCTTTCTCAAACTTACTAAGAATATGAAAAATTAGTAATGGGGCAAATTTATATAAAAATTTATATTCTGATGTAGTAAAAGCTTCAGCATCTGCTGCTTCTTTACCAACATGATATTTATCCCCTTCAAACTCATATATATTCTCTTCACCATAAGCGGTTCCTATATCTGTTGCAAAACTAATTGCAGTCGGAAACTTAGCAATTTTGTCTTTGTACGCAACTTTACTTGAACTGTACCCAAGATCAATTGCTATTACATTATCTTTCATTTATCTTTCCTTTGTCTAACATTTTCAACATTTAATTCCTTTTATTTGTATTTATACTATTATACTATATGACTACTTAATAATCCCAAGCTTAATAGCTACTCTCTTCGCGATAGACTTCTTTTCCTCGTATAATTCGCATTTTAACTCTTTATTTTTATCTTGAGGTCTCCAAGCTATATGAGGGTGTCTGCCTGTGTGAGAGTATGTATATGAAACATTTTCTGGGTGAGAACATGATTCAGATATTTCCCAACCATCAAAATCATAAATAGACTCACTAAAGAATTTACAATCTTTGCAGAAAACTCCTTTTTCTGGTAGTTCATATCCATCTATAGGAGTTCTTTCGGGTTCTTTATCCGATATATTTGATGCCTTAGAATAAAATTCCGTTTCTGTAATATTAATCATTTTGTTAGCTCCACTCTTTATTTAAAATACTCAATAAGAATTTATTTACCTTATCAGCATCTGGTTTTTCAGGAAGATTTGATTTAAGCAAAAGAGTGTCTACTTCGTCAAGAATATCACTTACCTCATCAATGATTTTCTGCACATCATGCTTGCCTTCTTTAACTTCCCTAATATAATCTGCATTTTTAAGAGGAAATTTAATGAACTCTGTTTCCATAAGTTCTTTGACTTCTTCGGCTATCCTCAGGGAATGTGAAAGTGCTTTGTAGCATATTTTTGATTCTGTATTAGCAATTGTTTTGGTCCTATTTCCAAATTGATTGTATAACTTCATAACTCTCTCAATAAAATATTGCACAGAAACATTGCCTTCAAACATCTTACCTAATATAGATACATATTCTACATTATCATATGTCCCACTTCCCCTAGGGCCTGGTGCTGTTACAAACTTAATATATTTGTATTCTTTTTCTTTTATAATATATTTAATATCACTAAATATATCAACTAATTTATACGAAGTGTTAGGTAAAACATCTGTAGGCAATTTTTCTAAAAAATCTTTTACAAAAGTATCTAATTCATTGTATCTAGCACCTTTAATCCCAAACTTTTTGGTTTGACCTAAAGCGTAACCCACGAAAGATTTCATATTTCTATTTAGAAATAATTTATAATTATCTTTAATATTAGAAACAACCTCATCTTTTTTATAAATTATAGTATCTTCCCTAAACATTGAGAAAAGAACATCAATAGCACCTGTTTCAGAATTCTGTAATTGATTAAAAAAGCTGTAAATACTATGTAAAGTAAAATCAATATCTTCTGCTGAATTTTTCACTTTTGAATTATTGGTATCCCTAACATAAGAGCTTAAATCTTTTTTCAGCATTACTGATTCTTTAGAAGGAATGAAGATACCTTTTAAGTCCGTATCTGAATTTTCATTATCTGTTCCGTATAATTTTGAACCACTCATTGTAACATAGATTACAGTGGCTCCTGTTTTTTCCTCAAACTCTTTGATATAGAGGTCCATTTTATTTTTTAAATCTAATTTAACCATTTTAATCCTTTATATTTCTTTTTTGTGAATAAATTAATTTCAGTAATACAACATAGTACCATAGTTAAAATTTTATCTGAAAAATATATCCTTTTAATCATACAATTTTTCAGGTATTTTTAGGCAATTCTTAGTGAAATTTAATAAAACTCTTTTTCAATTTCTTCACAATGCTTTTCTATTTTGTCATTTTCTGAACAATCCCAGCATAATAATTCTTCTTCATGACCAGCTTCTATATCAAAGATTTCATCAAATTTACTTAAATCTTCCATTGATGTTACCATTAATGATTTATTACAACAATCACAAATATATTCTATGCTATCAAATACTGTATACTCACAATCACTTTCTTTTGAAATTACCATATTAAGCTGCCTTTCTTCTTTCAAATTCTTTCTCGAATTTAGCACAATCCAATTTCTGAACCTTCATTTTGTTTAATCTTTTTCTAATATATACAGGCGCTTCTTCTCCTATAAAAATAGTTTTTGCCATTCTGATTAAGTATTTAGTTTCGTCATTATAACCAAATTTATAATCTCCTTTTACTTCTTTATCTAGCATTTTTATGAACTCTAACTCTTGTTTGGTTTTTGCCATTTTACTCAAGAATTTTACTTTTTGTCTATAAGTGTATTGCTCAAACATTTTTTTAATATTACTAGGAGAATTTCTTTTGCTTGTTTCATTGGCTGCCTCACCCCAATGACCAGAATTAGGATTTCTTCCTGCTTTTGACATCTTATCTGCTTCTTTATTAAGGTCTCTAGGAATCCATGAAATTTTAGCTTGTTTAAATGGAAATTTCTCTAAGAATCTTGGATTAATTTCTTCATCTCCGAGTCTTTTATTATCTGTGAAAAAGTGAACCTTCTCAAATCCATTTTTATAAGCATATTCCATAGCACATATTAAGGCCATACTCTCTCCCACATAAGCATCTCTGCTTGGTTTTGTAGTATAAGTTAAAGCAATTCTTTGATTATTTGTAATATCAAATATACCTACTCCCAAAACTCCTTCTTTTGTAATTGAAGCATCTATACAAATATGAGCAAAGTTTTTCATAATATTTCCTT
>Ga0256837_1002446_pt1 | contig 11509 bp, 11 predicted proteins | sample 4562384metaG_FD_185976 | JGI IMG/M metagenome (GOLD analysis project Ga0256837, IMG submission 185976) | Hydrothermal vent microbial communities from Guaymas Basin, Mexico - 4561-384 | ecosystem: Environmental > Aquatic > Marine > Hydrothermal vents | place: Mexico: Guaymas Basin | collected... | reverse complement strand
GTAGAGTTGAGAAAACAAAATGGAATCGATGAGCCACTCCACTATCAGGCAAAAGCAGAGGGTAGAAACAGAGTAGTCTTGCTCTAATAGTAGTTTCTCAGCAAACACTTGCTACCCTATCGTTAACAAAATATTAAAAAGGCAAGAGTTTGTCAGATACAAAAAATATAGAGTTTGAAAACGCAGTTAAAATTATGATGGAGCATGTTGGGGAAGATCCTCAACGTGAGGGGCTTTTGGACACACCAAAACGTGTAAGAAAAGCTTTTGAGTTTATGTATAGCGGGTACAATGAAGATCCTATAGAGATTCTCAACAAAGCTCTCTTTACAAGTTCTAATGATGAGATGGTTCTTATTAAAGATATTGAGTTTTACTCCACTTGTGAGCATCATCTTCTTCCTATTATAGGTCGTGTTCATGTTGCATACATTCCGGATGGTAAAGTTGTGGGGCTTTCAAAGATACCACGTGTTGTGAATGTTTTTTCTCGCCGTATGCAGATACAAGAACAATTAACAGAACAGATAGCAGATGCGATTATGCAGGCGATAGCACCAAAAGGGGTTGGCGTAGTTGTGCAAGCGCGTCACATGTGTATGGAGATGAGAGGGGTTGAAAAGATCAACTCAACAACAACATCTTCAGCCCTTCGTGGACTTTTTAAACGTGATGAAAAAACACGCTCAGAGTTTTTCTCTCTTATCAACTCACCAACAGGTTCAAGATACTAAGAGATGTCGCTAAGTTCTTTAAAAGAGAAACTCTCTTCACACGGCAATTACTCTGTCTCCTTTGGCGAGGTTGTTAAGATAAACGCAACAGTTATCACAGCAACAGGACTCAAAGTGAGTATCTCCGATATGGTTAAAATCGTCTCAAACTCAACAGGTCAAGAGACTGTTGGGATGGTAACTGAGATAGATGGTGGTACTTTTTATATTACCCCTTTTAGTTTTGTGGAGGGATTTTGCTCAGGTGATCGTGTCTTTTTGGACTCAAATGGTCTTAACATCCCCATAGGCAAAGCACTTCTTGGTCGTGTAGTCGATCCTTTTATGAGACCTATTGATGGTAAAGGGAGTATCCAAACTTCAAAACTACAACCCATCATAAAAGCTCCCATCTCTGCGATGAAACGTGGAATGATTGATGAGGTGTTTAGTGTAGGTGTTAAGAGTATTGATGGTCTTCTTACTTGTGGTAAAGGGCAAAAACTTGGTATTTTTGCAGGAAGTGGTGTTGGTAAGTCAACATTGATGGGGATGATCGTTCGTGGAAGTGAAGCACCCATCAAAGTGGTAGCACTTATTGGAGAGAGGGGACGTGAAGTTCCTGAATTTATAGAGAAAAACCTTGGTGGAGACCTTACAAATACCGTTATCATCGTAGCAACATCAGATGATAGTCCACTTATGAGAAAATATGGTGCATTTGCAGCGATGAGTGTTGCAGAACACTTTAAAGACCAAAATCAAGATGTACTTTTTATTATGGACTCGGTAACACGTTTTGCGATGGCTCAACGTGAGATAGGACTTGCTCTTGGTGAGCCACCAACCTCTAAAGGGTATCCACCCTCCTCTCTTACGCTTCTTCCTCAGCTTATGGAGCGTGCTGGAAAAGAGGAGGGAAAAGGGAGTATCACGGCATTTTTTACGGTACTTATAGAGGGGGATGATATGGGGGATCCCATCGCTGATCAGTCACGCTCTATCTTAGATGGGCATATCGTACTTTCTCGCGAGATGACCGACTTTGGTATTTACCCGCCGGTGCATATCTTAAACTCTGCATCGCGTGTGATGAACGATATTATCTCTCCAGAACATTTCAAAGCTGTGATGAAGTTTCGTCGTCTCTATACTCTACTCAAAGAGAATGAAACCCTCATAAGAATAGGAGCTTATACACAAGGGAGTGATCCTGAACTTGATGAAGCGATAGCAAAAAAAGAGAAGATGCAAAAGTTTATTTCTCAAGGTGCAAACTATATAACTAATTTTGAAGAAACGGTTGAGAGTTTAGTGAGTATGATGGAAATAGCTACACCAAAGAGTTCGTGAGACACGATCTTGCTGATGAGAAAAGATAGCTATGGAGATATTTGATTTTTGTTCAAAGTGATGAATCGCTTTTGCGATCTCTAAATCATAGCCAAACAGATCTATGTAAGAGTAGATAAGATTTTGAGTCTTATCATAAGAAGCTTTTTCTTCAAAGAGAGTGATTTGCTTGAGAAAACTCAAACGTAACAGGTCTCCTGTTTTTGCCAAACGTGTTTGAATCATCAAAAGGTTATTTAAGGTTTGTATCAATTTTTTTGCATCTCCATACTGAGCAAACTCTTCACACTCTTTTATCTTATACCTGTAATGTTTTTCAAGAAGAGTAACAATCTCATGATCAGCAAGAGAGTATCTATCTATAAGTTCATAACAAAGTGTAAAATTATTTTTTTCATAGGCATCAAAAAACTCTTGAGGTATTGTTAGTGTTTGTGTGTTAGTGTAAAGGAGAGATTCTTTTGTATAGCGTTTTGTGATATAGCCACTGTTGAGTTTTTGTTGAAAATCATCATGAAACTCTTGAAGCTTTTTTTCAAGGGTTGTAAAACTAATAGAGAGCTTTTTATTGTTTGTAAACAAGATATGTAGTTCTTGTTGACATAACCGTATATCTTTAACAATACCATGAGTAAAAAACAGAAACTTATGATCGATTTTTCCATCTTGAATATCTATCATGGTGAGATAATTGTCTTTGGACGCTACAAGAACTATTTGTAAATGAGCAATGTAGAGCAGTTTGTGGATATCTGTCTTTGTAGTAATAAATTTTTTAAAAAAAGTTTTTTTTGTATGGGAGATAAATACCTCTCCATCATAGTTTGCACTAACAAGAGTAGTAGCATTGATAAAGCAAAGGGCACTCACAGTTACTTTTGAATGATAAATAGTTTTTTTTTCATTGCGCTTAAGATAGTCTTGAAGAATAATTTCTCCTCCATATCCACTTGCTGCAATGAGTGTATCGAAGTGAGCTAATGCATAAACTTTATTTTTCTTTTTGAGTAGGGAGGAGTTTGTTGCTATAAAACGAAAAGAGAATAAGCGGGCAAGAAAGTCACCATTTTGTGTACATTGTAAAACACGGCCATTATCAGTACCAATAAATTTATACTCTTTTGTAAGTAGTGAAATCATGAGTAGATTTTATTGACAAGTAATTGCGGTGTAATACGATTGTTAAATTCATTTTTGCTCACGGTGTACGAGCATGTTATTTTTCTATCTTCTGGCATCTCAAAGACCCTGCGAAATGCGATAAGTGTAACTGTTTTTCTTTGGTGGGGATATTGACGAACTTCGATACGAGAATGGGACTTGTCTGCACCCATGAGTTGAATATTGACAACTTCTGCATCCTGCAGAAGAAATGTAGGTTTTTCGTTGGCTTCTCCATAAGGCTCAAAGCTTTCTAAAAGTTCTAAAAGCTCTAAGTCTATCTCATCGGTCTCTAAAATCCCACTTAGTTTTTCATGGGGAATAAAACTTTCATCTGGAATTGTTTTTGCGGTTGTATTGATGGCTTGTCGAAACGCTGTAATATTTTGAGTACTAAGACCCAGCCCAGCAGCCATCTTGTGTCCACCAAACTTTGTAAGAAAATGGCTGTTTTCTTTGATCAATGTATAAATATCTACATCACCAAGGCTTCTTGCACTCCCTTTGGCACTATCACCATCAATACTTAGCACAATTGCAGGTTTTTCGTATTTGTCAACAAGTCTTGAAGCTACTATACCAACAACTCCTTCATGCCAGCCTTCCCCAGCAACAACGATGACTTTATCAGATTCATTTACATCCTCAATTGCTGCGTTTGTTGTAGCTTTTTCACTCTCTTTTCTCTCTTCATTTAATTGTCCAAGATATTCAAAGTGTTTGTAGGCACTATGTGTATCTTGTGCGGTAAAAAAATCAAGGGCTATAGAAGCATCTTCCATGCGACCTGCAGAGTTGAGTCTTGGAGCTATCATAAACGCAATATCTTCACTCGTTATACGACTTTTATTGAGAAAATCTCTTATAATAATAGAAGATGGACGACTTGAGTGCATAAGCAGCTTAAGTCCCTCTTTGACGAGTGTTCTGTTGATATCGATCAAGGGCATAATATCAGCAATGATAGCTATGGAAAGGATATCTAAAAACTGTTTCATATCGATAGAGAGTTGCAGTTCTTTTTTTAGAAGTCCTAAAAAGAGCCAAGCAACCTGAGCACCACAAATCTCACTAAAAGGGTACTGACAGCTTTGAAGTTTTGGATCGATAATATAAAGAGCATCTGGAAGTGTATCTGGTGGAGTGTGGTGATCTGTGATAATGAGTTCTATGCCTCTCTCTTTGCAGATTTTAGCTGCTTCGGTAGCTGCAATACCATTGTCAACTGTAATAATAACATCAGTATCAATTCGCTCTAAAATAGTTGGACTTACTCCATACCCATCATGAAACCTATTTGGAATAATCGCTTCTAATGGATAAGGTATTTGTCTAAAAAAGTCAACCATTATTGCCGTAGAACTTACTCCATCAACATCATAATCGCCAACTAACGTGATACGTTTGTTAGCTTTTATTGCATTTGCTAGATGTTTTGCTGCGTTTTGGGCATTTTGTAAAAGTGCTGGATTTGGGATAGATGAGAGTTTTTTTTCTTCGCTGGGGAAACGTTGTGATAAAAGTTGAAAAAGTTGTTGTTTGTTAAGTGTTTGCATCGTAAAAGGGTGTCCCTTTTACGGTAGGTTTATAGCTGCTTTGACAAATGCCAAAATAGATGGATTTGGTGTTTGAAGACGAGATGTGAACTCAGGGTGAAACTGCACACCTAAGAACCAAGGATGTCCTTCAATCTCAACTGTTTCAATAAGACCATTGCTCTCACCTGTTACAATCATACCAGCTTCTTCAAGTTGTTTTCTGTATGCAGGATTTGCTTCATAGCGATGACGGTGACGTTCATAAATAGTTTTCTCACCATTATATGCTTCACGGATAATAGAACCCTCTTTCGTATCACAAGGGTACTCACCCAAACGTAGTGTTCCACCCATTGGAGATTCATGTGTGCGAAGTTGCATACCACCACTTTGATCTAAGAAGTTGTCAATTAAATAGATCATAGGGTGTGGAGTGTTTTCGTCAAACTCAACAGAGTTTGCACCCTCAAGATTAAGTACATTTCTTGCAAATTCTACAAGTGTAAGTTGCATTCCAAGACAGATACCAAGGTATGGTACTTTGTTAACACGTGCATACTCTATAGCTTTGATTTTTCCTTCAACACCACGGCTTCCAAAACCACCTGCAACAAGTACTGCATCACAATCACTTAGAAGTGCTTCAGCACCTTTTTCTTCAATATCTTCAGAGTCTATCCAACAGATCTCTACACGAGTATCAAGATGTGCTCCAGCATGGATAAGTGCCTCAGTGAGTGACTTATATGACTCTTTGAGAGCAAGGTATTTACCAACAAAACCAACAACGACACGTCCTTTTGGCTGAACAATTTTTTTAACAAGGTTGTCCCACTCCTCCATATCAGGCTCAAGTTCACCAAGTTCAAGCTCTTTAGCAATTGGCTTGAGGATATTTTGACGTAAAAAACTCATAGGCACATCATAGATACTTGCAGCATCTAGTGCTTCAACAACAGACTCTTGACTCACATCACAACTCATGGCGAGCTTTTTCTTAAATGTTTTAGGAAGCCCATTTTCACTTCTTGCGATGATCATTTGTGGTGTGATACCGATACGACGAAGCTCTTGTACTGAGTGTTGTGTTGGTTTAGATTTGAGCTCACCAGCTGCTTTGATGTAAGGGATGAGTGTTACATGGATAAAGAAAGTTCCTGCAACTTCATCATCATGTTTCATCTGACGGATCGCTTCCATAAATGGAAGCCCTTCGATATCACCAACTGTACCACCAAGCTCAACTACTAGGATATCATGCCCTTTTCCAGCTTGCTTGATACGATTTACAATCTCACCAACAATATGAGGAATAACTTGAATAGTTTGACCTAAATATCCCCCTGCACGTTCACGCTCAATTACACTTGAGTAAACTTGACCAGTGGTAAAGTTTGAGCTTTTAAGATAAGATGTATCTAAAAAACGTTCATAGTTTCCAATGTCAAGGTCAGTTTCTGCACCATCCTTGGTTACAAACACCTCACCATGCTCAAGTGGAGACATTGTTCCAGGGTCAACATTGATGTAAGGGTCGATTTTTAACATACCCACTTTCTTACCAGAATGTTTTAAAAGTGTACCAACACTAGCAGCCGTGATACCTTTTCCAAGGGAACTTAAAACCCCTCCGGTAACGAAAATGTATTTTGTCATGCAAATCTCCACAAATAGTTAAATAATTATTGCGATTATAGTATATAATGGCTTATCAATTTATGAAAGTTTAGTTAAATGGAAAACACACTTATTTATATTATTTTAACGCTAGGTATCTCAATCGTTACAAATATCTTTTTAAAAAAACTAGGCATATCTCAAATCATTGGTTATATCTTAACAGGTACATTTATGGTGTATGCATTTGATCTTGGTGATGTTGGACATTCTCATGCACTAGAACTTGTAGGTGAATTTGGAATTGTTTTTTTGATGTTTACCATTGGGCTGGAGATCTCATTGGCAAAAATGGGCAATATGAAAAAAGAGATTTTTGGAAATGGTTTTTTGCAGGTTGGTTTAACAACATTAGTTGCATATTTTGCAGGGCATCTTGTTTTTAGACTAGATAATACTTCTGCGATTATTGTGGCATTGGCATTTTCTTTATCATCTACGGCAGTTGTATTAAGTTATCTTAAAAGTTCTAAAGAGATTTATACCCCTTATGGGCAAAATGCAACAGGTATTTTGATCTTTCAAGATATTGCAGTGATCCCTATTTTGATTTTTATTGGATTTTTAACAAACGAAGCAGGAGAAAGTATCTCAACAATTTTACTTCATACATTTGGATCTGCTATTGTGGTTATTGGTCTGTTGTTTATTGTAGGAAAAAGGGTAGTAACTTGGCTTTTGCATTTTTCTGCATCATCAGAATTAGATGAACTTTTTATGGGATCTGTCCTTTTTATAGTTGTAGGAGCTTCTTTATTTGCTTCATCTATGGGATTTACATATTCACTTGGTGCATTTGTTGCAGGGATGATTATTGCTGAGACGAAATACCATCATAAAGTAGAGTCCGATATTGCTCCTTTTAAAGATATCTTGCTGGGAACATTTTTCGTGGTAGTTGGTATGAAGATTGATGTTGTGATGTTTGTAGAAAATATTGGATTGATAGTTGGATTTTTTCTTTTGGTTTTGTTTGTGAAAACTTTGATTATTTTTACAATGTTGCGTTTCTCTTATACAAATTCAACATCTTTAAAAAGTGCACTTGCTCTTTCTCAAGTTGGTGAGTTCTCTTTTGTTATATTTTCTGTTGCTTCAGCAGGAGGTGTTTTAGACAATGATCTTGTTTCCTTGCTTGTCCTTATTGTGATTTTTTCAATGATGGTTACTCCATTTTTTATTTCACATATTAGTGACTTGGTTGAGATGTTTATCAAAGAGGAAGATATCCCTATTGATATGTCTGCACTTGCAGGAAGAAAAAACCATGTAATTGTATGTGGATACAGTGTTGTTGGAAAATTTGTTACAGAGCATCTTGAAGAGCTTGATGCACCTTTTGTTGTGGTAGATAATTCAAATAAACATGTTCAAGAAGCACTTGATGCTGATCTTGAAGCATACCTTGGTGATGCGTCAAAAAGTTCTATCTTGAATGCACTCAACATAAAAGATGCAGCAGCTGTTATTGTAACTCTGGAAAATATAGACAAAAAACGATTGATATGTGAAGCGATATTAAACTACACTACAAATGTAAATCTTATTGTAAAAATATCTTCATTAGAAGAAAAAGAAAAACTTAGTGATTTAAATATTACAACATTGGTAGATGGAAAAGTAGAAGTTGCTCGTGTATTGGTTGAGAGGATGATCACCTGTCAACTAAAGTACAGTTAAAAAGGAGGAAGGAGAAAATCTAGTTTCCTCTACTTCCTGGTTTGATAGCTTCACTTCCATCTTTACAAAGTGGACACTCGTCTGGTGAGTACATTTCAAATGTAAAATCAGCAAGTGCAAAAAATGGAATATCTTGTGGTAGTTTACAGTTTGGCTTTGTTTCAATATCAGAGTTTTCACGATGGCAAAAACCACGGTTTGCAAGTGCTGCAACACCAACGATCTCTCCACCAAGCTCTTTAACAACTGCCGCTGCTTCCATAGCAGAACCACCTGTCGTGATGATATCTTCACACATAAGTACTTTTTCACCTGGCTTTACTTCAAAACCACGACGGATACTCATCTCTCCATTGACACGCTCAGCAAAAATAGAACGTACATCAAGCGCAGTTGCAAGTGCAAAACCAGCTATTAGACCACCAAGTGCTGGAGCACATACCGTATCTACCTTTAAGCCACTCTCTTTGATCTGTTTTGCAAGTGCATCAGCTAAAATTTTTGCAGTTTTAGGATCTTCTAGAACTTTTGCAGATTGAAGATAAAACTGTGAGTGATTTCCTGAACTGAGTTTAAAATGCCCCTCTAAAAGAGCATCTGCATCCATATAAATCTGTTTAACATTCATAAGATTAAACTTTTAAGATTTCAGCTTCTTTTTCTTTTAAGATGCTGTCGATTTTAGCGATATATTTATCTGTGATTTTTTGGATGCTATCTTGAGCAGATTTAGATTCATCTTGAGTAATCTCTTTTTCTTTTTCAAGTTTTTTGATCTTGTCGTTTGCATCACGTCTGTCATTTCTTACAGAAACTTTTGCGTTTTCACCCATACCTTTCATCTGTTTTACAGACTCTTGACGTTGTTCAACTGTCATTGGTGGGAAAAAGAGTTTAATCTGATCACCATCATTGTTTGGATTTACTCCAATATTTGCAGCTTGAATCGCATTTTCAATATCATTAAGAAGATTTTTTTCCCAAGGGTTGATCACAATAGTAGTTGCATCTGAAGCAAGAACACTCCCTACTTGATCAAGTGGAGTTGGTGTTCCATAATAATCGATTTTTACATTATCTAAAACACTTGTTGTAACTTTACCAGTTCTTAGAGTTTTGAACTCTCTTTGCATATGCTCAATGCTTCCTTGCATTTTTGTTTCGCAGTTTTCAAAAATTTCGTTTAACATTTGTGATCCTTTCTTAATCTATTTTTTTTCTTGTGATGTTGGCGCATCTGTTGGTAGTGCAGGTGCAACTACATCTGTTTCTTCAACAAGAGCATTTGTAACAGAATCGTTTTTGTTGAGAGAATACATATACCCTAACGTAATTGTATTGATAACAAATAACAATCCGATTGTAAAAGTTGCTTTTGCTAAAAAGCTATTTGGACCTTTTGCCCCAAAAACAGACTCATTTGAGCCACTATAAGCACCAAGTCCAATGCTTGAGCTTTTTTGAAGTAGTACAGCAATTACGATCATAATCACTAAAACTATCTGAACAATAAGTAAAAAACTAGTTGTCATGGATATATTCCTATTCTATATATAAAGTGGCGAATTATATCTAAAAAAACTTGGTATAATGCTAAAACAGTTTTTATAAGGGAAGAAATATGCAAAAGAATAAAAAAACAACACTTTTTTTTCTGTTTTTTTTCAGTGTGTTTAGTCTCTTTTTTATATCATGTTCACATAAAGCTCATTCTGAAAAGAGGATTATCGCTGTAAGCACATATGCTATGTATGATATAGTAAAACATCTTGTTGGAGATACATTTGAAGTGGTGTCTATCCTTCCGTTTGGTGTTGATCCTCACTCATTTGAACCTACACCAACATTGATGGCAAAAATTGAAGATGCTTCTTTAGTTGTATATAGTGGAGCAGGACTTGAACCATGGACAAAAAATTATACATTTAAACATCATGTAATTGATATGAGTAAATTTGTATCTCTTCGTAAACTTGGTGATCATCATCACCACGAAGAACATCATCTTCACAATGGAGTTGATCCGCATTATTGGTTAGACATTGATAATATGATAAAAGCTACTCATGTTATTGCAAATAAGCTAGTTGAGATAGCACCCAACAATAAAATACTTTATGCAGAAAATGAAAAGAACTATATTGCAAGTTTAAAACAGTTAGACAATAAGTTTACGGTAGGGTTGTCATCTTGTAAGAAAGATATAATCGTTGTAAATCATAATGCATTTGGTTATCTTTCACGAAGATACGGCTTTGATGTAGAATCATTAAGTGGTTTGGTTCCAGAGGTAGAGCCAAGTGCAAAAGAGATGTCTCATATTTTGGATGTTGTAAAGGAACATCACATTAAAGTGATCTTTTTTGAGAGCTTTGTAAGTGCAAAAGTGATTCAAACACTTGCAGACGAGTTACATGTAAGAGTGCAGACATTACAGCCATTGGGTAATATTACAGCAGACGAAGCAAAGCAAAAACTTACATACGAGAAGATAATGCAAGAGAATCTCCGAAAAATCTCCCAAGCACTAGAGTGTCAATGAAGTTTAAAGTACCTATTTTTGATGTAAAAAATTTACATTTCTCTGTTCGTGGTCAAAAGATTTTAGAAAACATATCTTTTGAGATTTTCAACGGAGAGTATATAGCGATTATTGGTCCAAATGGTGGAGGAAAAACTACACTCATACGGACATTATTGGGGCTAGAGAAACCAAGTAAGGGAGAGATTAAAATATATGGAAAAAGTATATCCTCTTTTAAAGATTGGAGCAAAATAGGTTATGTACCACAGCGAGCAGCATTAATTGATGAGAGTTTTCCTGCAACTGTATATGATATAGTCAGTATGGGAAGAGTTTCTAAACGTAGAATGTTTACCCCTTTGACAAAAACAGATAAAGAGGCAATTTTTGATGCAATGCAGACAATGGGGGTTTTTGATCTAAAAGATAAGATGGTCGGCAAACTCTCTGGTGGTCAGCGTCAACGTGTGATGATTGCTCGCGCTTTAGCTTCAAAGCCAGATATTTTAATCTTAGATGAGCCAAATACTGGGGTAGATATGCATTCACAACAAAAGTTTTATGCATTACTCTCTAAGTTGAACAAAGAGGAAAATATAACAATACTCTTCATTACCCATGATATTGGAGTGATTGCAGATGATATTGCAAGATTGTTCACAATTAATCAAAAAGCTACGATTTGCAATAATCCAAAAGAGACACTCTCTTGTGAAGATATGTCACAATTGTATGGCATAGAAGCACATCTTATTCATAACCATAAACATGAGCATTAAAGGTAGAAGATGATTGAAATGTTTGAGTATGATTTTATGCAAAGAGCATTTATCGCAGGTATAATTATTGCAACACTTGCTTCT